>TARA_Y100000385_G_scaffold45485_1_pt1 | contig 120272 bp, 95 predicted proteins | sample TARA_Y100000385 | Tara Oceans TARA_Y100000385 (sample SAMEA2620980) | marine metagenome | biome: marine biome (ENVO:00000447); feature: surface water layer (ENVO:00002042); material: "saline water (ENVO:00002010), including plankton (ENVO:xxxxxxxx)" | depth 5 m
CTAAAACGTTGAAAGTCAAGTAGGGAGTGTACCCACCTGTAATATGTTTTTCACTGTCGAGTAGTTATAAAAGGTAGTTTCAGACTCCTTCTTTTTACTAATTTCATTCTTAAATTTTCGTAAATTTATTCCATCTATATTAAGAATATTTTTACCTCCTTTTATCTTGTAAATATCCTTATTAATCAATTCTCCTTAATACTTAAAAATTCAATATTCATTCTCTCTAACTCATTTACCCAACTTATTACATCAACCAATTTTCTACCCAACCTACTCAAACTATAAACCAATACAACATCAATTTTTGATTCATCAATTTGTTTCATCATTTTGTTTAATCCATCCCTACTTTTCTTTAATCCACTTACACCCTCATCCTTAAAAATATCAACCAATTCATAATCATAATCCTGACAATATTTTTTTATGAACTTAATTTGATTCCTTATACTATTATCCTTTTCTACTTGATTTTCACTACTTACTCGAACATATCCAATAACTCTATTCATAATATTATATTTTTTATACCACAACCTCCATTATGGTATAAACATAATATTCATCTTACCCATCTCCACAAAAAAAAAGAAGTATCACATAATGATACTTCCTTCTCTAATTCTCAATAATTGTTGATTTATTTAATCATTACACTCTTTCCCACTTAATCGTATTAGTTCTTCATTAAATTTATTAGTTCCTACATAATTTTTAGGAATGTCATCTCTATATTTCTCAACACAATCTTGTGTCATAGATATACTACCTCCAATACCCCATTTTCTTGCATTTTTGTTACAATCACAAGCAGATGGACCACAACTAAATAGAAATAAACTAATACTTAATACCATCAATACTTTTTTCATAATTTCTAATTTTATTTATGTCCAAATATAGTAAAGTATGTTAAAATAATTTACAAAATATAATAAAGAGATTCATACATTTATATTGTAACACCCTATATATGTCATAAAAATTTTAACCTTAAAGGTTCATTATAAAGATGTAATCACTCTTTACGATAACCACATTTATATAAAATTCCAGTCAAAATCATTGTATGACATACTTTTACTCATATATTCTTCAAAACTTCCAATTTTATCATCATAATCTTTAACCATCACACTTCCATTCCATTTCCAATATTTAAAAATCATATTCTTTAACATATTCTTATCTCTATCATTTTCTAATTTCAAAACAAAATGATAATGTATATTTTGAATTTTTGTTTTTTCCCTAATCCAATATCCACTTACATCAAAATCATTCTTTTTTAAATACTTAAATAGATTTTCAATTTTATATCTTCCTCCATTCACTGACACCATATTATTAAAACTCAAATTTCCAACAATATCATTCCCATTACTTTTAAATAATTCACTATACTCTTTCATTATTTACTAATTAAAAATCCATACTTATTATTTAAATAATTCCATCCATTTTCCGTCTCCCATTTATAATCTCTCCATACTTCCCCACTATATAATATTTCATCCCTACATTTTAAGTAATATTTAAATTCACTAATCATTAATAATCTCTCTTCGTGTAAATGACTATCTAAGTATTTTTCAAATTTTTCTTCATACTTCATAACTTCTAAATTCTTTTCTTTCATAATTTCTAATTCTTGTTTTTTGATAAATTTTAATTTTTCTTCTTTTTTAATTTCTAATCTTGATTTCATAATTTTTAAACTCAATTACATTTTTAATTATTGATGATGTAATTAGATTTAGTTAGTTGTTATTGTTTATTATAAATATCAAGTAAAATCTCAAAACACATTTATTATCATAAAAAAACATACATTATTATATAACTCACTGATAATGAGATAAATTAATTTACAAAAATTTTATATGTAACTGTGTGAAATAGTGTATTTAAGACATTCATACACCTAATTCAACAAGATATATTGATTGTTATTTAAAGTGTTTAAAACACACTAAAAACCACATTAAAAACGATTTTCAAACACAATTACATTATCAATAATTGTATTAAAATCTCTATTAATTCTATTCTCTCTAATTTTACCTTTCTTATAGATAGAGTGTATATCATTATTTCTTAAAACTTGATTATTTCTTACTCCTCTATAACCTTTCTCATAGATTAAATAACTAATTCTTCTATATCCCAGATCATATTCCTCTTTCAACATTTTAATCTCATCATATAGTTGTTGTTGATAGTTTGAATAATGACTTGTCTTAGTCAATTTACTAGATCTTGTAGACAATGAAATTCTTACTATCATTGAGTTATAATCGTTTTTAAGAGTTTGATTTTCGTTTAAACCAACCCTTTTAAAACATTCTGTAATAATAAACTGAGAAGGATGAGGAGTGTTATGGGTAAACGTAACTCTTTAAAAAGTGGAAATACTTTCATTGGTGGTACAGTTCCTTTTGGTTACGATGTAAAAGGGAAAAAGTTAGTTCCCAATAAAGGAGAGGTTGAAGTAGTGAGAAAGATATTTGAAATGTATCGTGATGGAAATTCAACGGTTCAAATCAAAATGTATCTCGATACGAAAACACTATTCAAACCAAAAAGAAGTAAGGATGGTTGGAACCTTGGAACCATTCAAAAAATGTTAGGTAGTACTCTGTATAAAGGTATTCAGAAGTGGGAATGGAAAGAAATGGTAAATGGGAAAGAGAAGATAGTTGAAACCATTCTAATAGATACCCCTCAAGTAGTTCCTACAAAACTTTGGGATGATGTTCAATTAAAACTGAACGAAAATTACCGATACAGAAATACTGGACATACCCATCAATCACTTCTTAATGGATTAATCTTCTGTAAAAGTTGTGGTGTGAAATTATCTACAGTATCAAAGGGTACAAATCCATTATACAGTTGTCGAAGTGTAGAATACAAATGGAAAAACCCAAGTAAGTGGAGTTTAAAACATCATAACTGTACTTTAAAGAAGAGTTTGAGAATTGAGGAAACGGATGAGATGATTTTAGAACATATCTCGTCAATCATCAGAGAATCCAAAAGAGTTCGAGAAGAATACAAATTGAAAAATCTTGGTCCAAAGTTCGAAAAGGTTCAGGACCTTAAACGAGAATCTGATAAACGTATTCGTTACATCAATGATAAGAAACGAATCAAAGAGGGTTATGAAGAGAGTATCATAAACTTAGAGGTTGATGTACTCACCAATAAGATGGATAAGGTAAAAGGGAAGAAAATGATTCGAAAGATTTCTGACATGGTGGGAGAAGTAAGTAAGGAGATTAAACGGTTAGAAAAGGAATTATGGTTATTTCAAAATTCTAATGATTGGGTTGATTGGTTAGACCAGATGTACATGGAAATTGAAGGAGTTCAAGATTATTCATTAGAGGAAAAACAGAAGTTCCTTAAAGAGTATCTAAATAGAATTGATGTTGAATACAAACCTGAGATTCAATCTCATGAGTTCCACTTTGAATTCGTTTATCCAATTGTTCAGGATGATATTCTAAAGAAAGGAAAAACTACTAATGGGAAGAGGGATTATGAGGTTGTGGATGGTTCAAAAACATCATCTTATACTTTGAAGTTAGATAATGGATATAAGAGGAAGATTTCAATTGATAAGGAAAGAGAACTTCAAGACCTAATAATTGACTTAAGATTGAATAAATTATTATCTTTGAATGAGGTGATTAAAGAACTCAATAATCGAGGATTTCGGACTGTTACTAATAAGATTTGGAATAAGAGTAATCTCTCGTTATACATTAAAAGAAAAGGATTCGAAGTGGGAAAGTTTTAAGGGGTTACAATTCAGAACCCATAAGATTTCACCATTACAGTAGAATAGCTCATGAAAAATTTATTTTTATTGGTTTTAATTGGCGTATTGTTTATCGGTTGCTCTGGAACAAACGGAGATGATGCTCCTTCTCAAGATGCGCTGCAAAAAGATCTAAAAACAATTATGGAACCCAAAACGCAAAACGATATTGTAATAAAACCTGATACTGTTCTTCGTGATTCTACTTTAGTTGATACTCTATTATCAAATCAGTAATTTTTACTGATACCAACTCGAATATTTTAAGTAATTATCAGCAATTCGCATTACCTCACCTTGGAATAATTCGGGACTAATATCTTTTACTTTTTTAGCTGGAACGCCAGCATACACACTACCAGATTCTACAATGGTGTTGGCTAAAACTACAGCACCCGCAGCAATAAGGCTACCCGAGTTAATAACTGCACTATCCATTACAATCGCACCCATCCCAATTAATACGTTATCATGTATAGTGCAACCATGAACTAAAGCATTATGGCCAATACTTACATTGTTTCCGATAGTTGTACCTGCTCGTTCAAATGTGCCATGAATGACAGCACCATCTTGCACATTCACTTTATTTCCCATTTTTATTGAATTCACATCTCCTCGAACTACAGCATTGAACCAAACGCTGCAATCGTCGCCCATTTCAACATCTCCAATAATTGTCGAATTAGGAGCTAAAAAACAATTTAACCCATGTTTTGGGTCAAATCCCCTTACTGAAATTATATTATTCATCTTCAATTATTTTAAGTGTAAACCTACTATTAAGTTGCCGCAAATTTTTACTTTAGTTTCAGCAAAATGAGCTCGGTTTCCAAACATATAAAAAGTCTGTTAATCACCAATGATTGTGTGATTATACCTGAGTTTGGTGGCTTGGTAAGTAATCCTCATAGTGCTTCTTATAATGCACTAAACGAACACTTTTCGCCACCATACAAGGCCTTGGGGTTTAATGCTCGCCTAAAAAACAATGATGGACTCCTAGCACATGAAATTTCTATAAAACAAAATATAGACTATAAGGAAGCAAGTAAATCAATTCAAGATTTTGTCAACCAGCTTAAAGATGATTTATCGAGTGACAATCAGTTTGTGCTAGACGAAATTGGCACCTTCTATAATGACGTCAACGGAAATTTACGATTTAAACAGAACACAAAACTACCACTAGACACTAATTTCTTTGGATTAGAATCTATTCGCTCAATTCCAATTAAAATTGAAATTGAAAATAAAGTTCCAGTAAATCCACCAACTACATTTACTGAACCTGAAAAAGAAACTAAAACGCCTGTAATTTCGATTTCTGAAAAAAATGAAAAAGTATTTCCTTGGAAAAAGCTAGCAATTGCTGCATGCATAATTCCATTTGTTTTTTATGCTTTCTGGATAGGTACTTCTACTAGCTTACTAAAAGGTGACGAACAATTCCAATACTCTGACTTAAATCCATTTACTGAAAAAGTTTGTGATACTTACAGTTCAAGAGCGGAAGAAGCAACCTTGATTGAGTTGCCAGGCGAATCGTTAAGTACCCTCGAACTAATTTCAGAAATAGGTAATGAAAGCTATGTTGAGCACTCATTTCTTGCATCTTCCGATATAGAGCTGCACAGTAAGGAGTTTATACTAGTGAGGCTTCGGAATTTCAAAGCAGAAGCCTTTTCAACAGCAGTTTCAACTGATAAAAACCTATTTGCTCCAAGAAACCAAAAAGGATTTTATATTATAACAGGCTGCTTTGAGTTTTATGAAAACGCGACCAATTACATTTCTAGTCTTCGTTCAAAAGGACTTAATGCTATAATAGTGGATCAAAAAAATGGTCTTTTTAGAATTAGTGCGTCTTCTTCAAAAAACAGAGCAGATGCCTTAAGAGAATTAAACCAAATCAAATCTTCGGGATTTAAAGATGCCTGGATTCTTAGTAAATAAAGTGCAAAAAAAAAGACCTCTAGTTTCCTAGAAGTCTTCCATTTTGTTATTTCAAAACTACTATAAGTAGTGCTTTAAAAAGTTCGAGTTCGTTTTCTTTCTCAATCCTCTAAGTGCTTTTTCTCGAATTTGTCTAATTCGCTCACGAGTTAATCCTAAGCTATTAGCAATTTCTTCTAAAGTCATTGGAGTTCTTCCATTCAATCCAAATGAAAGTCGCACCACTTCTGCCTCTCGCGGCTTCAATGAAACTAAAACTCTTTCAATGTCCTTACAAAGCGACTCCCGCATCATTTCATCAGCAGGATTCTTCGAGTTGTTGTTTGAAAGTACATTCAATAAAGAATTTTCTTCTCCATCAATAAGCGGAGCATCAACCGATACTTGCTTTTGAGAATAGGTTACTAAATCACCAACGCTATCGGCGTTTGTTTCCAGTAACACAGAAATTTCTTCGTGAGAAGGCGCTCTTTCAAATTCTTGTTCAAGTTTTGAGAATGCAGAAGCTACCTTTTGTATAGCAGAAACTTTGTTTAATGGCAAACGAACCACTCTTGAGTTTTCTGCAATAGCTTGCATAATACTTTGACGTATCCACCAAACTGCATAAGAAATGAATTTAAAACCCTTTGTTTCGTCAAATCTCTTGGCTGCTGTAATCAGACCAATATTTCCCTCTGCAATCAAATCTTCTAATGTCAAACCATGACCTTGGTATTGCTTGGCAACAGATATTACGAAACGCAAGTTGGCGTTAACCAACTTATTAAGAGCCCTTTCATCCCCTTGCTTTATCTTCTTCGCTAATTCTACTTCTTCTTCAGCTGTGATCATTTCCTCTTTGGAAACATCACTCAAATACTTATCAATAGATTTCGAATCACGATTCGTGAGCTGTTTGGAGATTTTCAGTTGTCTCATAGGCGAATAAAAAAATTATTGTTTAAGTCCGACAATTTACAAATTTTCTTGGACTTTTGATTTGACCGCAAAAGTACGGATTTTCTTACCATTTCTAACTGGTACTGCATTGTCAAACGAAAACCTTCAAAATATGTTTCGTTAAATTGCATTTATGTTGGAATTTATAAGTAAAATGAGCAATTTGGACATTTTACAATCCTATTTTTGCTTACAAAATAAGATAACATGGACGGACTTCAAACACTACATAGGTTAATCGCTTACATCTCGATGATATTAATTTTTGCTGCAATGCTAAAAGCAATGTTTGGAATGTTAAATCAAAAAAGTTTCACAGAAGGTGACCGAAAGCTTGGACTTTTCGCACTTATAAGTGGGCACATTCAATTATTACTTGGATTGGCATTAATGTTTATAGGGCCCGTAGCAAGTCAATTCAGTAATATGGGTGAGGTTATGAAAAATGCCGATTTGAGGTTTTTGGTTGTTGAACATCCTTTAACCATGATTATAGGTATCGTACTGATAACTGTTGGATATTCTAAATCAAAAAAAGCTACAACAGATAGATCTAAATTTAAGTCAATGGCTTTCTTTTATTTATTGGGACTAGTTTTAATTCTTAGCCGAATTCCTTGGCAAAAACTCGCCTAATTTGATAACTACAGAAGGAAAAGCCGAGAGAGCCGTTCTAGTTGGATTGATCTTAGACGGACAGTCTGATGAAGAAGTCACGGAATACCTGGACGAATTAGAGTTCTTAGCAAAAACTGCAGGCATAGAAACTGTAAAAAGTTTTACTCAGCGAATGGTTCACCCTGATACTCGCTCTTTTGTTGGTAAAGGAAAGCTATTTGAAATCAACACTTATATAAAAGAAAACAATATTGACGTGATCATTTTTGATGACGACTTAACCCCTAGTCAACTCAGAAATATTGAAAAAGAGGTTAAGAAAAAAGTTTATGATCGAAGTTTGCTTATCCTAGATATTTTTCAGTTTAGAGCGCAAACTGCTCAATCCAAGACTCAAGTTGAATTGGCGCGACTACAATACCTATTGCCGCGTCTAACCAACATGTGGACACACCTTGAAAGACAACGAGGGGGAACTGGAACTAGAGGTGGTGCTGGAGAAAAAGAAATTGAAACCGATAGACGTCGTATTCGAAAAAAGATTTCCTTATTGGAAGATAAACTTCGAATTATCGATAAACAAAATGAGGTTCAGCGCAAAAACCGTCAAAAAATGGTGCGAGTAGCATTAGTCGGATACACTAACGTTGGTAAAAGTACTTTAATGACTTTGTTGAGCAAGTCTGAAGTTTTTGCGGAAAATAAACTTTTTGCAACCTTAGATACCACCGTGCGAAAGGTGGTCGTTGAAAATCTTCCATTTCTACTTTCTGATACTGTGGGCTTTATTCGAAAACTTCCTCACCAATTGGTAGAATCATTTAAATCCACTTTAGATGAAGCAAGAGAATCTGACATATTGATTCATATAGTGGATATTAGCCATGCAAATTTTGAAGATCATATTCAGGTAGTAAACAAAACCCTTTCAGATATTGGAGCAGCAGACAAACCAACCATACTGCTTTTCAATAAAATTGATAACTATCGAAATTTAGATGAAGGTGAGTTCGATTTTACTGCAAATGCCAAACAAAATGTTTCACTTATAGACTTAAAAAAGACTTGGATGGCCAATGAGCATACTGAATGTATTTTTATTTCGGCTCAAAACAAAATCAACATAAACGAATTAAAAGAACAGCTATACCACATGGTGAGAAGTGTTTACGAAACAAAGTATCCTTATAACCATTACCTCTATTGATTTCAATACAATCTGTGTTTCAATAGATTTTTTTCACTTTTAATACCTTCGACAATATTAAAAATATAGAATATGAAAAAAATCAATCTAATTTTTACTTGCTTATTTGTAATAACGGGAAGTGCAATAGCACAAGTGAACTTATTAAATGGTCTTGTTGGTCATTATCAATTTGATGGAAATGGAAACGATGCATCCGGTAATAGTAACGGTTTAACTAATCAGGGTGCAACACCTACCATAGATAGGAACGGCAATGCAAACAGCGCCATGTCATTTAATGGCAGTTCCTATATGATTGGAAACAATAAGTCTCTTCCTGCAGCAGCAAATAGCAGGACAATTAGCGTTTGGGTAAATAACGCGACACCTCATTCCAATAACAATGGTCAACACTACTTTACCTATGGACCGCAAAAATTATATGAGGGTTTTCAACTATTTAGCAGAGGAACACATCAAGGCCCAAATAACATTATTCGGGTTTCTTCAATTGGTCAAGATTTGAGCCACAATTACACCTATTCTCAAAACAGATGGATGCATATAGTATCCACTTACGAGGATAAAAAGGTCAAATTATGGATTGATGGCAGTTTAGTTGACTCTTCTGTTTTTAAAAGTCCTTGGAACACCACGTTGGATTCGATTGTAATCGGCCGAAGTGATCTAAGACATTCCTTTGCTGGGTTTTTCAATGGATCGATTGACGAATTAAGAATTTATAATCGAGTTTTATCAAACCGTGAAATAGGGAGCCTTTTTAAAGGTTGTATAGATACTACTGTGAGTATAAATGATACTATTAACAATGGCGATAGTATTTTGTTAGCTGGGTCATACAGAATGGTAAGTGGAAATTATTCTGATACGCTTCAAAAATCAAGTGGTTGTGATAGCATTATTTCAACTAACCTATTCGTAAAATCAATGAATAATACTGCAGTTAAAGGCACTTTGGACCGTGTGTCACTTTCTATTTTTCCTAACCCAACCTCTGGTTTAATAACAATTAAGGGATTGAATGCGGAACAACAATTTAATTTAACAGTGGTAAATGTTTTAGGGGAAATGATTTTTGAAAAAGATTTCATTGGTGAAAACCAAGTTGATTTTTCACAGCAAAATTCTGGAATTTACTTTGTTGTATTAAGTGATGAAAAAAACACTTTTTCGAAACGGATTGTTCTAGAAAAATAATTGGTGAAAGCCGCTATTAAAAAAGCCCCTTCAGCAAACTGAAGGGGCTTTTTTATGTTCATTTTGTTAAGGTATTAATCTTTTAATACCCCTCTAAAGATAACGATTTTTTGAACCTCTGAAGTTCCTTCGTAAATCTGAGTAATCTTAGCATCACGCATTAAACGTTCTACATGGTATTCCTTTACAAACCCATATCCACCATGTACTTGCACTGCCTCAACGGTAACCTCCATTGCCACTTTACTCGCATATAATTTAGCCATCGCTGAAGCTTGACCATAAGCCATACCTTGGTCTTTCATCCAAGCGGCTTTGTAAACAAGCATTCTAGCCGCCTCAATATTTGTAGCCATATCAGCTAACTTAAACTGAATAGCTTGGTGTTTTGAAATCTCCTTTCCAAATGCTTTTCTCTCTTTAGAATATGCAAGTGCCAATTCATATGCACCAGCAGCTATCCCAAGCGCTTGAGCCGCAATTCCTATTCGCCCGCCTTCTAAGGTTTTCATGGCAAATTTGAAACCAAAACCATCTTCGCCAATTCTATTAGCTTTTGGAACTTTTACATCATTGAATAGCAAAGTATGAGTATCACTCGCACGGATACCCATTTTATTTTCCTTGGCTCCAATGATAAAACCTTCCATTCCCTTTTCAACGATTAAGGCATTTATACCTCTATGACCTTTTTCTTTATCCGTTTGGGCAATTACAATATACGTTGAAGCTGAATTTCCATTGGTAATCCAGTTTTTTGTCCCGTTCAGTAAATAATAATCCCCTTTATCTTCAGCCGTAGTTTGTTGCGAAGTTGCATCAGAACCTGCCTCAGGCTCACTTAAACAAAAGGCACCAATAGCTTCTCCTCGAGCAATAGGGACTAAATATTTTTCTTTTTGCTCTTCAGAGCCGTATTGTTCAATACCGTAGTTTACTAAAGAATTACAAACAGAAACACAAACTGAGCTTGATGAATCCACTTTCGAAAACTCCTCCATAGCAATTGCATAAGATAAAGCTCCCATTCCACCGCCACCATATTTTGGATCAACCATCATTCCCATAAACCCCAGTTCGCCCAGCTGAGCAATTTGATCTTTCGGAAACTCCATTTTCTCATCACGTTCAATAACACCGGGCAAAAGTATACTTTGAGTAAAATCTCTTGCCGCATCTCGCACTGCTAAGTGCTCTTCTGTTAATTCAAAATCCATGTGTAAATCCTATTTATTTTAATGACGCAAAACTACCTCTTTTGGTTCATTTAATTGCTAAACTTGTGTCGTGTCAGGGCTACAAAAAACATACAATGTGCTGGGAATTATGTCTGGAACTTCTTTCGATGGTTTAGATCTGGCATTCTGCACTTTTTATCTCGATAATTCAGAATGGACTTTTCAAATTAGAATAGCCGAAACAATAAGCTATTCAAAAAAGTGGGTTGATACTTTAAAATCAGCGGAAACAGCCGACTCAAACCACAAAGCAATAAGCGAAAGCTTTGGCAGCTATATTGGCAAAGCAGTCAATTCGTTTATGAAAAAGCACGCTATTTTAGACCTTGATCTTATCTCGTCTCATGGACACACTTTATTTCATGATCCTGCAAAAAAGATTTCTTTTCAAGCAGGAGAAGGGCAATCAATTTTTAATGAAACTAAGGTTACTGTTGTTAGTAATTTCAGACAACAAGATATTCAACTGGGAGGTCAAGGAGCGCCTCTAGTTCCAATTGGAGACTTGTTTCTATTCAAAAATCAACCCGTTTGTATTAACTTGGGAGGGTTTGCTAATATCTCAATAAAAATAGGCACCGAAATAAAAGCTTGGGATATTTGCCCCGTTAACTATGTCTTAAATCATTTGACACGATCAATAGGTTTTGATTATGACGACAAAGGAAAAATAGCCGCTTCGAATAAAGTTAATGGTTCATTACTGAGGCAATTGAATGCATTATCGTATTACGATAAACAACCTCCAAAAAGTTTATCGCGAGAATGGGTGTACGCTAAAGTTTGGCCAATTATTGATAGCGTGAATTACTCAAGCTCCATAAAAATCGCCACAATTACAGAGCACGCTGCTATTCAAATTGCAAAAGCAATACCCTCAAATACAAATGCTTTATTTACTGGAGGTGGAACGTTCAATGACCATCTGATAAGTCGCATAAAACACCATTGTAATGCCGTGCAAATTGATATTCCAAACCGAAAGATTATCGAGTATAAAGAGGCGCTTATTTTTGGTTTCTTAGGAGTTTTAAGAATAAGAGGAGAAATAAATATTCTATCCGCAGTAACTGGAGCTTCTAAAAACCACTCATCTGGTGATATTATCGCCAGATAAGGTTGAACATAGAAAGGTAAAAAACCTGAATAACCAATAGTTCCATTTAAGCAAACAATTACTTTTGCGGTAAATTAAAGAGAATATGAAAGACCTACTTGAGAAGTTTGAAAATAAAACTCCAGAAATTGTTTTTGAATGGCAAGATGCTGAAACAGAAGCGCACGGCTGGGTTGTTATTAATTCTTTAAGAGGTGGTGCCGCCGGTGGCGGAACTAGAATGAGGGTTGGGTTGGATAAGCGAGAAGTAGAGTCCTTAGCAAAAACCATGGAAGTTAAGTTTACGGTTGCAGGCCCCTCAATAGGCGGTGCAAAATCTGGAATTAACTTCGACCCTAATGACCCAAGAAAAGAAGGGGTTTTGAAACGCTGGTACAAAGCTGTTGCTCCTCTATTAAAGCACTATTATGGCACTGGGGGTGATTTAAACGTTGATGAAATCCACGAAGTAATCCCAATGACAGAAGATTGTGGAATTTGGCATCCTCAAGAAGGCGTTTTTAATGGCCACTTTCAACCAACCGAACCTCAAAAAATTAATCGTATAGGTCAGTTAAGAAGGGGCGTTTTAAAAGAAATAGAAGACACCAACTTCTCTCCTGATGTTAACAGAAAATATGTTGTTGCTGACATGATTACCGGTTACGGAGTAGCTGAATCCGTAAAACATTATTACGATGTATACGGAGGAAAACTTGCTGGAAAACGAGTTATAGTTCAAGGTTGGGGTAATGTTGGCTCTGCAGGTGCTTTTTATTTAGCTCAAAGCGGAGCAAAAATTGTCGGAATTATCGATAGAGATGGAGGTTTCATAAAAGAAGAAGGCTATTCATTTGAAGAAATCACCGAACTATTCAATAAAAAAGAAGGCAATAAATTAGTTGCAGACAACATGCTTTCATTTGACGAGGTAAACTCAAAAATATGGGACATTCCTGCCGAAGTTTTTATTCCTTGTGCAGCGTCTAGGTTAATTACGCAAGATCAGGTAAGCAGAATGGTAGCAAGTGGAATGGAGGTAGTAGCGGCTGGCGCAAATGTTCCTTTTGCAGATCCTGAAATATTCTTTGGCTCAATTGCAGATTTTACTGATAATCATGTTTCAGTAATTCCTGATTTTATCTCTAATTGCGGAATGGCTAGAGTATTTTGCTACTTAATGCAACAAGATCATGTTGATATGAGTGATCAGGCGATTTTCAAAGACACCTCAAATATCATAAAAGGTGCAATTCAAAAAGCGCATAATGCGAATAACTCTAAAACTGGAATTGCTAAAACTGCTTTTGAAATAGCGTTGAACCAACTGGTTTAATTAAAATCGGAAAATTCAAATCATGGAAATTGCAATTGTTGTCATATTCGTTTTAGGGTACTTAGGTATCACATTTGAGCACTCTACAGGAATTGACAAGGTCGCACCAGCCTTATTAATGACTGGATTGGCTTGGGCTTGTATTGCTTTTGGCTTAGATGGTTTTACGGCTTGGTTTGACCCTGCTAGTCATCAATTGATGGATGGAACAAGCGGGAGCATCGACTATAAGCTACTTGACCATGCACAACGCCTTCATTTAATGGAAGAAACCTTGCTGCACCATTTCGGTAAAACATGCGAAATACTAATTTTCCTTATAGGAGCAATGACCATTGTTGAAATTATTGATCACTTTGATGGTTTCTCAACAATAAAGCGGTTCATAAAAACAAATAATAAAAAGACCCTTTTATGGATAATGGCAATTTTAGCCTTTATTCTATCCGCAATTATTGATAACCTAACGGCCACAATTGTTTTAATAACAATTTTAAGAAAGCTGCTTTCTAAAAATAGTGATAGAATCTGGTATGCTGGCCTAATTATTATTGCAGCAAATGCTGGTGGAGCATGGTCTCCAATTGGAGATGTAACTACCACAATGCTATGGATGGGCAATAAAGTTACTTCTATAAAATTATTTCAATTGCTCATTATACCTTCTTTAATATGCATGGTTGTTCCAACTGTCCTGGCTGGATTTTTACCTGCTTTTAGAGGAAAATTTGAAATTGATGCCTCAGACCAAAAGCAGAACCCAAAAGGCCCATTAATGCTTTACACTGGATTGGGAATGATCATATTTGTGCCAATATTTAAGACTGTAACGCATCTTCCTCCTTATATGGGTATGATGTTATCCTTGTCAATTATTGTGCTTATTGCTGAAATAATTAGCAATACAGAATTCAGCATGAATACGATTGGAACACAAGACGGAGAGCACTCGGCTAGTCCAACATTCAAAGCGCTTTCTAAAATAGAAATGCCTTCCATCCTATTCTTTTTAGGGATATTAATGACCGTTGCAGCGTTAGAGTCTTTAGGTATGGTGTTTATGTTTGGCGAAAGCGTGCAATCTGCTATGAATAATAATGTTTTTGTAATGCTCTTAGGAGTAAGCTCGGCTATTATCGATAATGTGCCGTTAGTCGCTGCCAGTATGGGTATGTTTTCTATGGCCGACTTCCCTACAGATAATCCTATTTGGCATTTTATTGCTTTTACGGCTGGTACTGGAGGAAGTATGCTCATAATTGGTTCTGCAGCTGGTGTTGTTGCCATGGGAATGGAGCGCATACCATTTTTCTGGTATCTTAAAAACATTTCTTGGTTAGCTTTAACAGGCTATTTAGCAGGCTCTCTTGCATTTTATTTCATTGGGCTTTAGTAGAAAGTCCTTCGAAGCAATTAACACTTCAATGTGAGAATAAAAACTTAGATAGGTCACACTAGCCTATCCAATCCATCATCTTTGTCAATTAGGCTCAAAACTTAATTTAAAAGATCATGATTAAACCGTTTTTCTTACAAATCACCGTTGCCTCTGATACTGCTGCAGCTGCTCAAGGAGCTGAGGAAATAGCAACAACTGGAACGTTATCTGTTTTAGATTTAATTGCCGGTGGCGGAATATTCATCATGGGCCCGTTAGGAATCCTATCGGTAATAGCTATCTACATTTTCATTGAACGATTTTTAGCTATTCAGAAAGCTCAATCCTTAGACCCTTCCTTCATGAACAAGATGAAAGACTTTATTCATGAGGGGAAAATGCAATCTGCACAAGAACTTTGCAAAAAAACAACCACTCCTTTTGCAAGAATGCTGCTCAAAGGAGTAAATAGAATAGGGAAACCTTTGGGTGATATTTCTGCTTCTATCGAAAATGTGGGAAAGCTCGAGATTTATAATCTTGAGAAGTCACTCTCAACTTTGGCTACTATCGCTGGCGCGGCTCCCATGATTGGCTTTTTAGGAACTGTAATTGGAATGATAAACACTTTTCACGAAATGTATTCGGCCGGGAATAGTGTAGAGATATCAAATCTTTCTGGAGGTATTATGCAAGCAATGGTGACTACTGCTGCAGGCTTAGTTATTGGAATTATAGCCTATGTTGGATACAATACTCTTGTGGCTAAAGTTGATAAAGTAGTTCACAAAATGGAGGCAACTTCCATTGAGTTTATGGACTTACTTCAAGAGCCAATAAAATAAATCACCAATTAACAAGTTAATAGAGCAGCTATGGCTATAGGATCTAGAAATAAAGTTAGTGTAAGTTTTTCAATGTCATCAATGACAGACATTGTTTTTCTGCTCCTTATATTTTTCATCATTGTTTCTACAATGGTTAGTCCAAATGCGCTAAAGGTGCTACTTCCAAAAAGTGCAGCCAAAACTACTTCCCCTCAAACCGTTTCAGTTTCAATATCTCCTGATATTCAATATTATATAAATGGTAATTTGATTTCTACTGAGTCCTTGGAAAGCGGCATAATTAATGCCGTTGGACAAGCGGAAAAACCGGGTATTGTATTACACTGCGATCAAACGGTTGCATTAGAACATGCGGTTAAAATTATGGATATTGCAAACCGAAACAAATACGAGTTGGTGCTTGCAACAAGGGCTAAATAGATGGCATACTTTGATACAAAAGATAAAAAGAGAGGGCTAATTGGCACTATACTGGTCCATTTAATCTTGCTCATTTTATTTGCAATTTATGGTCTAACTTACCCTACTCCTCGACCTGAAAGTGGAATGCTGCTTAACCTTGGCTCAACAGCAGAAGGAAGTGGAGAAATTCAACCAGACCAAGTTGGAGAAACTGCTCAAGAGCAACCAGTAGCTGAAGACCAACCAACTGAAAGCAATCCATCAGAATCTTCTGAAGATCAGGCTATAACTCAAGATCAAGTTGAAACGATTGAAGTACCACCTAAAAAAGATCCTGTTGAAAAAGAAAAAACTATCGACAATAAATTAAAAAATGCATTGGAAAATGCTTTTGATAAAAAATCAGGTGGTTCAGAAGGAGACGACAAAGATAAGAAAGGCGATAAGGGTAAAGCTGGAGGTGATAAAAATGGAAACTCCTATACTGGCGGAGCAGGTGGCTCTGGAGGAGGAAACTACAGCCTCGGAAACCGTTCTGCTTTGGAAAAAATTAAACCAGACTATCAATGCGAAGAATACGGAATTGTGGTGATCAGTATTAGAGTAGATCGCACGGGCAAAACACTTAATGCCAAATTGCAGCTAAAGGGAAGCACAAACACTGCTCCTTGCCTCGTAAATAAAGCAAAAGATGCTGCTATGAAAACCAAATGGCAACCTGACACGAAAGCCCCTGAAATGCAGATAGGAAGCATAGCCTACCATTTCGATTTAAATTAATAAATTGAATAGGTTTGTATGACCTACCCCGAAACATTAAACTACCTCTTCTCGCAGCTCCCTATGTACCAACGAGAAGGAAAAGCTGCTTACAAAGCGAACTTAGACAATACAATTCTCCTTGATAATTATTTAGGTAACCCCCATAAATACTTTAAAACAATACACATAGGTGGAACTAACGGGAAAGGAAGCTCTTCACATATGATGGCATCAATTCTCCAAGAAGCGGGTTACAAAGTAGGACTCTATACATCACCTCACCTGAAAGACTTTAGAGAGCGTATAAAGATAAATGGTCATGAAATCTCAGAAGAATTTGTTTGCCATTTTGTGGAAAAACACAGAACAATATTTGAAAACTGGAATCTTTCATTCTTTGAGTGGACCGTTGGTTTATGTTTCGACTATTTTAGATCTGAAAATGTAGACATAGCAATAATAGAAGTTGGTTTAGGCGGCCGTTTAGACTCTACAAATATCATATCTCCAATAGCCTGTTTAATTACAAATATTGGCCTCGATCATCAACAGTTTTTAGGCGATACAAAACAGAAAATAGCAAGAGAAAAGGCGGGAATAATAAAACCACATACTCCAATAGTCATTAGTGAAACTCAACCTGAAGTATCTGAAATTTTCATTAGAAAAGCAAAAGAAGTAGAGAGCCCAATATGCTTTGCAGATCAAGTAATAAAAATGACCTATAAATCAGATTTAAAAGGGGCTTATCAACTTAATAACCAAAAAGGAGTTACTGCGCTATTACCAACTATTATTAACCAAGGAATATCAGTTTCCAATCAAAACATTAAGACGGGACTATTTAAAGTGGGCATTAATACAGGACTAAAAGGGAGGTGGCAAACTTTACAATCAAACCCTTTAATTATTTGTGATACTGCACATAACAATGAGGGCTTGGGTTATGTTATTGAGCAATTAAAAGAAACTCCTAAAAATAAGTTGCACTTGGTATTAGGCTTTGTAAATGACAAAAAAATTAAAGAAATATTGAACTTATTCCCTAAAGATGCTCAATACTATTTATGTCAACCAAAAATACCACGCGCATTAACAGTAAGTGAATTAACCCGAATAGCAGACGAAATTGGACTGCATTACCAAAGTTTTTCTAAAGTAAGTCAAGCTCTATTTACAGCTAAAAGTAAAGCAGCTGAAAATGACTTGATTTTTGTAGGTGGAAGTACTTTTGTTGTTGCTGAAGTAGTTTAAATTATCAGCCTCTTTTTGTAAAAATTGCTTTTCTAAGCAAGTCAGCAGGAATGATTGAGAAGGAAAGCCCAAGCACCCAAAACCATTCAGTAATACTCATGGTTGTTGTCCTGAACATATCTCCTCCAATTTCGGTCAGAACAAACTGAACAATAAATATTACAGCCACAACTTGCAGAAATCCTTTGTTCTCCATAATGTGGTCAAATAGGTTTAATTCCTCAACCCTTACATTAAATTTATTGAAGTTATTAAGCAAAACAAACAAGGAAAAGAACGCAGTCAGAAATGCCAATTGGCTGAGCGCAGGATCGTCAATTCTTATAAAAATGGACTTAAAAACTGGAGTGGTAAGAAATACAACGCACAAGACACCAATATAGAAGCCGTTGAACAAAATAGAGCTCCACATCTCTTTTGAAATAATACTTTCCTCTCTTGACTTTGGCCGTTCGTTCATATGCTTAATCAAAGGAGGCTCACCACTAAATGCAAGAGCAGCTAGTGTGTCCATAATTAAATTTATCCATAACAGTTGAATCATGGTAAGCGGCAATTCGAAACCCAAAAATGGACCGATAAATGCTAAAAATATTGCACTAACATTAACTGAGAGTTGAAAGGTGATAAACTTTTGTACAGAACGATAAATAGTTCTACCGTAATGAACGGCATTAGCTATTGACTGAATGTTGTCATCCAGCACCACAATATCAGAAGCTTCCTTCGCCACCTCAGTTCCACTACCAAGTGCAAAACCAACATCCGATTTACTTAAAGCAGGGCTATCATTAACACCATCTCCAGTCATGCCAACAACAAGACCTAAAGACTGACTAACATTAACAAGACGAGTTTTATCATTTGGCAAACATCTAGATATTACCCTCAATTTTGGAATAACCAGTTTTAATTCTTCATCCGACATCTTACCTAACTCAACGGAGCTTATAGCAACATAATCCTCAATTTCAATTAACCCACATTCCTTTGCAATAGCCACAGCTGTCCCGTGACGATCTCCAGTGCACATAACTGTTTGAATTCCTGCAGACTGCAACTCTGCAATTGCAGCTTTTGCATCTGGCCTAAGTTCATCTCGAATCAAACTAAAGCCTAATAGAGACATTTCTTCTGGTATATTATCTTCCGAAGCAGGCTTTGTAGTAGTAGCAACACCAATTAACCTGACACCGTTGTTTGCCTTTTCGTCCAACTGTTCAGTCAAATTAGCCAATAACTTTTCGGAAAGTGGTTTTCGCTCACCACTTAAATCTGTGTAAAATGAACAATTTTCTAAAATTCTCTCAGCTGCTCCTTTAATCAAAGTAAGCGATTCGCCTGAACTCAGCACAACCTCTTGTGCGCTGTATTTTCTAGCTGACGAGAATAAGATTTGAACTCTTGTTTCAACTACAGGAGACTTAAATTCAGTTTGATCTGCTTTGACGAATTTCAATAGAGCTCGGTCAGTTGAATTCCCTCCTAATATGCGTTCATTTTCATTTTTAGCTTTTCTGTTTACTATAGAAGAAGTGTTTTCTCTAATAGCCATGTGCAAAGAATCACTAATTGCACTAGGTATATCTTCTATCGTTTTGTACTCGTGAGTATTATTTTCCTCGGCCTCATCAATTCCAATAAAACCTACTGCTTCTAACTGTCCTTTAGTTATGGTACCCGTTTTATCACTGAACAATAAATTCAATGAACCCGCGGTTTCAATTCCCAGCAATTGCCGGACTAATACTTTACTTTTCAATAGCTTTTGCATATTCTGAGCAAGTACAATCGCTATCATCATTGGCAAGCCCTCAGGCACAACCACCACAACAATGATTACCGCTAAAATAACGGCCGTCATAATATCCTTTAAATAAAGATGCCAATCTTGAGCAAAATAGCCCGACAAATCCATCCCATGATCGATGGCCAAAATCTTAAACATAAAAGCCATAGCTATCAGAGGTGCTCCAATATATCCGAATTTTGCAATTTGATCCGCTAGAATAGAAAGCTTAACCCTCAACGGTCCTGTCCTATCTTCAGTTTTTAAAGCCTGAGCAAGCTTTCCAAAGTGAGTCTGATCTCCAACTACCTGCACCAATAAAACACCTTCTCCATCTTCAACAATGGTACCTCTAAACATACCGCTTTTATCACCTATGTCTTGGAGGTTTGCATCACCTTTGATTTTGGTAACTGGTTCGGCTTCGCCATTTAGCATTGCTTGGTTAATTTTCATTGAACCGTAAAATACGGACCCATCGGCTGGAACTTTATCTCCTGGTTGAAGAAAAATATAATCCCCGACAACAATTTGATCTATTGGCGTCAAACACAATTCACCGTCCCTGAAAACATTGAGAAAAATCTTTGAGGCCTCTTCTTGAAGTTTTTGGAAAGTCTGTTCATTTTTAAATTCAGAGAATGTACTAACTAAAGTTGCTAACGCAACTGCAACAGCAATTCCTACCCCTTCATACCATTCCGTATAACCCATGAATGATAAAAATATAACCACAACCAACGCCGCAATTAATATTAGGATCATTGGATCTTTAACGTTCTCAATTAGTTTATCCCAAAATGTAGCCGAAGAATGCTCCGTTAAAGCATTAGAACCATGTGTTTCCCTAGAAGATATCACTTCATTTTTGGAAAGACCGTCTAATTCTATTATAGCTTTTTTATGGTAAATTTTAAGACTTTTAAACTAAATTATTTTTCCTAATTGGGAACGGTAAAAACAATCTAAATAATTAACGAAAAACCTTACCATTTTATGGCTGCACTATCATTTGCTCTGTTACAACTGTATTCGAAGTATTGAATGCTTGGTCTCTAATTTTAACCTCCATCCTAAACGTATCAAAACCAAAATCTGATGCTATAACATCAAGCTCAACCTCAGCATCGTAGATGTCAGATATACTATTATTCTCAACAATAGGAATTCTATAATAGAAATTGAGTGTGTCATAAATGGTATCTACGGGCACAAATATTGAATCATTAAATGCAGTTATTATGCTAGAATCAACATAATTTGCAGTTTCATTCGCCCAATTTCCATTGATAAAAGGTCGGATATCAACGAAAGCATTGTATTTATTTCTTCCAGCGGTATCATTATCACTAAGGCCAATATCTCCATCGCAATCTCTCACCTGAACTTTTATTATAGTGTTAGTTGCTGACCTATCCGCGCTAATCAATGAAATAGCTGGAACAATTTCATCACAAGTTTCTTTCTTACAAGACACAAGAAATAAAACCATTACAATTATTAGTACTTTGTTTAAACGCATGTTCACAAAACTACAAAACACTACTGCAGATTTGGTTGTTAATATTACGCATTAATTGAGACCTTTTAGGCAATTAGGTTTTGTTAACTTTGTATTTAAAGTTGATGGTTGCATTATGGAAAATCTAGGTAAGACTCTTTTAATTACAATTTCAATTGTAGCCTTACAGGCTTGTTCTATGCTTGGTGGATTGCCAGAAGGAGAAGAATTCAACTATGAAGTTGGAGAAATCGTGTATTTCAAAGCTGACCATATGCCAATGTTAATCGAAAAACAAGTGTACAAGAAAAAACAGAAGAAGTACGATGTTGTTTTCAAAAACAAGGACGGGCATTTATTGTACAATACTGTACCTGAAGAAGAACTTTTGGCTACACCACCTTCCAATAGGGCTAGGATATAATTTGGCATTGAGGTTTCATTCGGAACAATGACCTTTATTCGTAATTCCATTCTTACAATTAATGATACAGAGCAATTTGAACATATTGCATTGGAATTATTTGGTTATCAACGAAAGAATTGTTCTGTTTACAAAGCATATTGCGATCTTATTTTAAAAAACAAGCAACCTATAAGGATTTCCGAAATCCCTTTTTTACCCATTCAATTTTTTAAAAGTCATGAGATAAAAACTAAAACCTTTATCCCGGAAGTAGTTTATTCAAGTTCAGGAACTACACAAAGTCAGCCCAGTAAGCATTTTGTAAAACAAAAAGACTGGTACTTAAAAGTTTGTGAAAAAGCATTTGAGGCGCAATATGGATCACTAAAAGGGTTTAGAATTCTTGCTTTATTACCAAGCTATCTAGAACGTGAAGGTTCTTCCCTAATTGATATGGTTGAATATTTTATTTCAGTTAGTGATGAAAATGCGGGAGGCTTTTACTTGAATCATGAAGCAAAACTCATTCATGAATTAAACAAACCGTATCATGGAAAAACAATTCTTATTGGTGTTACTTTCGGACTACTAGACTTTGCAGAAAAGTGCAAAATAGATTTGTCACATGCAATTATCATGGAAACAGGTGGCATGAAAGGTCGACGAAAAGAAATGATAAGAGAAGAAGTTCACTCGCAACTTTCATCTTCTTTTTCAATCAATAAAATTCATTCTGAGTACGGAATGACTGAATTATTAAGTCAGGCATATTCCAAAGGCAATGGAATTTTCGAAACGCCACCTTGGATGAAAATTCTAGTTCGACAAACTACAGACCCCCTCTCCTATTGTCAACCTGGGAAAACTGGAGGTATAAATATTATCGATCTGGCCAATATTGATTCCTGTGCTTTTATTCAAACACAAGATTTAGGTACAGTTTATAAAAACGGAACTTTCGAAATTCTAGGGCGTTTCGACGAGAGTGACGTTAGGGGTTGCAATCTTATGATTCAATAACTATCTAGACAAACTTTGCAATAAAATATTGCTTCTTACCTCTTTGCAGCAACAAGTACTTTCCAACTATCAAGTTCGATTTAGATATTGTAACATCATCACGCACTTTATCTTTATTTAGGCTGAAAGAGTTTTCCTTAATTGCTCTTCTAAATTCACCGTTTGATGGAAGAAAACTAGTTTGCGCCACAGCAACTTCCGATAACAGCAATTCATCATTCCCCAATAAAGCCTTAGAGACATCAGCCTGAGGAACTCCATCAAAAACTGCAAGAAAATCTTCTTCGCTCAATTTAGATAATGACTCAGATGTCGATTTTCCAAACAAAATATTTGAAGCTTCAATAGCAACGTTCAAATCTTCTTCAGAATGCACGCGAATAGTAATATCTCTCGCTACCTCTTTTTGTAAAATTCTCAAATGTGGAGCAGTCTTATGCTCAGCAATGAGCACATCAATCTCCTTTTTGGTCTTGAGCGTAAAAATTTTAACGTATTTCTCCGAATCTTCGTCGGAAGCATTTATCCAATATTGATAAAATTTGTAAGGTGAAGTTTTCTTAGGATCTAACCAAACATTCCCACCTTCCGACTTTCCAAACTTGCTCCCATCAGCTTTCGTAATTAATGGTGTTGTTGCTGCATAAGCATCACTTCCACCGAGTCTTCTAATCAATTCGGTACCTGTTACAATATTCCCCCATTGATCAGATCCACCCAGTTGAATTTTACAATTCTTATCTCTATTCAATACAAAAAAATCATATCCCTGAATCAAAGGGTATGAAAACTCAGTAAAAGAAAGGCCTGTTTCCATTCTACTTTTTACAGCATCTTTAGCCAGCATATAATTGATTGAAATATGCTTGCCAACATCTCTTATAAAATCCAAAAAAGAAATTCCACCAAACCAATCGTAATTATTTACTAGTTCAGCGTGGTTTTTAGTTTCAGGGTTAAAATCTAAAATCTTTTCCAATTGATTTTTAATTCCATTGAGGTTTATGTCAATTTGCTCTTTAGTCAATAAGTTTCTTTCTTTAGTCTTACCTGATGGATCGCCAACCATTCCTGTTGCACCACCAATTAAAGCAATAGGCTTGTGTCCAGCACGCTGAAAATGTAATAGAATCATAATTTGAACTAAAGAACCAATGTGCAGGCTATCGGCTGTAGGGTCAAACCCAATATACCCGCCAACAGACTCCTTATTTAAGGCTTCTTCTGTCCCTGGCATAATGTCGTGTAACATGCCTCTCCATCTCAATTCTTCAATAAAACTCATCAATCTATTTTTTTTGCAGTCGCAAAGATAGAAATGCATTTAATGAAACTTAGACAAAGTAAACCTTTTGTATCTTTTTTAGAATCTCTTTCAAATTCGTTACTCTACCTTTGAAAAGTGAATTTTGTAACAGGCGGTTCTGGTTTAGTTGGTAGTCATATTCTTTTGGAGTTGGCCAAAAAAGGAGAGCCTATCGTTGCGCTTAAAAGAGCAAGCACAGACTTATCAGTTGTAAAAGAACTTTTTATTCGTAATAATCTTCATTCAGAATTCAATAACATAAAATGGGTTGCTGGGAGTTTATCCGATATTAATGTGCTCGTTGAGCATTTAGAGAACTGCGAGCGAATTTATCACGCTGCCGCATTAGTTTCTTTCGACAGTTCCGATCGTTCAGAGTTAATTGAAACAAATATTGAAGGTACTAGCAACTTAGTTGATGCTGCTTTGGTAATAAAACCAAAAAAATTCATTTATATCAGTTCCACATCAGCTATTGGTAAACAGCCTAAAACCAAGGTAATTAATGAGTCTAACGAGTGGGATCCGGATAATAAAAACGGGAGTTATAGTTTCTCTAAACACTATGCAGAACGGGAAGTTTGGCGTGGCATTGAAGAAGGATTAAACACTGTAATACTAAACCCTGCAGTAGTTTTAGGCCCAGGTAAGTGGGGAACCAGTAGCACAAGAATGTTTAGTACTGTTTATAACGGTTTGCAGTTTTACACCAAAGGAGGAAACGCTTTTGTTGATGTTCGCGACGTTGCTCAAATAGCAATCAAACTTGCAGAAAGTTCAATTTCGAGTGAGCGCTTTTTAGTGTTCTCTGAAAATCGATCCTTTCGAGAAATAATGAACCTGATAGCTAAGGGTTTAAACAAATCTCCTGCAAAGTATTTAGCCACTCCATTCATGGGTTATTTAGCAGGTTTAACCGCTGAAATTTGGGCAATAATATCAGGCTCAAGCCCTTTAATAACTAGAGGCTCTTCAAGAAGTGCAAATTCAACTCAGCAATACTCGAATCGGAAGTTATTGTCGGCAATTGAGCATGACTTTATACCAATCGAAAAATGTATTGCTGACACCTGCGAGGTGTTTTTGAAAGCTCAGAAAATCAATTAATATGGCATCTAAAAACATTGTGTTCATTGGAAAAAGCCTAGACGGTTTTATTGCAGATAAGAGCGGAAGTCTTGACTGGTTGCATGCGATACCAAACCCAAATAATCACCAAATGGGTTATGATAAGTTTATAAAAAATGTTGATGCCATTGTTATGGGAAGAACCACCTTTGAAACCGTCTGCGGATTTGACGGAGAATGGCCTTACCATGTTCATGTTTTCGTATTGAGCAGTACTATTAAAGAAATTGCCTCTAATTTAAAAAACAAAGTCACCCTGCTATCTGGCACTCCTCAATCAATTATTTCCAATATTCACAAACAAGGATATTTCAGATTATATATTGATGGTGGCAGAACTGTTCAATCTTTTTTAAAAGCTGATCTAATTGACGAACTTATCATTACCACGATTCCGATTTTATTAGGTGGTGGATTTCCTTTATTTGATTTATTGCCCAAAGAATTGAGTTTTAGTCACAACAAAACTGAAGTTTTCTTAGATCAAATTGTGCAATCTCATTACGTTAGAAATAGAATCTAAATTGCGCTACTGTAAGAAACTCAATACGATTTAAACTTAAGTTATATGCTAATCTCACTTAGTTCTCCTTACACTCGAATCCAATAATTAATTTTAAGTACTTAGTTTAATTCAGAATAAGTAGCAAAGTTTCACCTTAATCTATCTTTTCTTCCAGTTGAGTGATTTTCATGTTAAGCTTTGTAATTACCTCACCGTAAATCTCCTCCATATCATCGGGAGATTGGTGGTAATATTCCATACTGGACTCAAACACCGATTGAGTTAAGTTGTGCCTCTCCAGTAAAGCAATCGTTCTTGCGTTTCTAGTTTGCTCTGCAATGGTATCATTATGCGTTCTTCCCTTGCAGGCGGCTTGTATAAGCTGTAAATCGTAAAGAATTTTGACCAGTTCTTCTTTATCTACCAAACCACTTGGGACTTCACGATAAATTTTAGGTTCTATATCCGTACATCCACAAATTGTAAAAGTTGCTAAGACTAATGTGAGTGCTAGATTTCGCATTTACCGGGCAAATGTTAAACGTTCACCATTTGCAATTTCATGAAAACTATCTTTTGGGTTACCTTTTAGGTCATATACCAAATTTCCATTCACAAAAGTTTTCTCGACTTGAGATCTAAATACCTGTCCTTCGAAGGGGCTCCAGCCACACTTATAAAGAATATTGTCTTTGGTAACCTCCCATTCATTTTCTAAGTCCAAAATCACCAAGTCAGCTTTAAACCCCACTTTGATGTAACCGCGGTTATCAATGTCAAACATATCGGCTGGAGCATGACACATTTTTTCAACTATCCGCTCCAAGCTTATCTTTCCGTTTTTGTAATGTTCTATCATTGAAACTAATGCGTGCTGCACCAATGGCCCACCCGATGGCGCTCTCCAATAATCTAGACTTTTCTCTTTTAAAGTATGAGGTGCATGGTCTGTTGCAACAACGTCGATTTTATTATCCAAAACTGCTTGAAAAATTGCATCTCTATCTTGAGCCGACTTAACTGCAGGATTCCATTTTATTAAAGCTCCTTTTTCTTCGTACTGGCTTTGATCGAACCACAAATGGTGGACACATGCTTCCGCCGTAATTCGCTTTTCTTTTAAGGGCAATGAATTGTCAAATAAAGAAAGCTCTTTTTCTGTACTAATATGCAATATGTGAAATCGAGTATTATATTCTTTGGCTAAACCTACTGCAAATGAGCTTGATAAATAGCATGCTTGCGCTGATCTAATTTCTGGGTGCATACTAAACTTGACGTCATTCCCATACTTTTCTTTGTATGCTGAAGAATTAGCACGAATCGTGTCTTCATCTTCGCAATGGGAGGCGATAAGCATTTTACATTGGCTAAATAATGCTCTAAGTGCAGTTTCATTATCAACCAGCATGTTCCCTGTGCTAGAGCCCATAAATACCTTAACACCACAAACTGTTTTTGGATCCGTCTTTAATACCTCTTCAATATTATCATTGGAGGCACCCATATAAAAAGAGTAATTCGCCAAAGAGCGTTTTGCAGCTATTTTGTATTTATCTTCAAGTAACTCTTGTGTAAGTACATTTGGCACTGTATTGGGCATTTCCATAAAGGAAGTTATTCCACCTGCCACAGCCGCTCTTGATTCTGTAAAAATTTCTGCCTTGTGCGTGAGGCCTGGTTCTCGAAAATGAACTTGATCATCAATCAAACCTGGGATAATATGTTTACCGGTTAAATCAATAACCGTTTCACCGCCTTTTGGGATTATGTTTTGTTCTGAAATTTCTGCAATTAGATCGTTATTTATTCTAATCGATCCTTGAAAAATACTTCCTTCGTTTACGATAGAAGCGTTCTTGAGTATGTATGACATGCTAAACGCGTTTTCCTTTCATGATGAGCACTCCAAAAAGCGCTTCTTTAAAAATTCGTGAACTCATTTTTGATTCACCAATAACTCGGTCAATAAATGTGATTGGAACTTCTTTTATTTTAAACCCGTTTCTATGAACGGTATACTTCATTTCGATTTGAAATGCATAGCCAACAAACCGAATCCCTACTAAATCAATAGTTTCCAAGACCTTTCTTTTGTAACAAACAAATCCAGCTGTGGTATCTTTCACATTAAACCAAAGAATTAACCGGACGTAAACCGAAGCAAAGTAGGACATCAAAATTCGGCCAATTGGCCAGTTTCTAATTTTTCCTCCTTTAATATATCGGGAACCTACACTCATATCAGCACCTTGGGTTGCACAGGCATCGTACAATTTCAATAGGTCATTTGGGTCGTGAGAGAAATCACAATCCATTTCAAAAATGAACTCATAGCCTTTTTCTAAGGAAATATTAAAACCATGAATGTAAGCTGTGCCTAGCCCTTGCTTACCCTCTCTCTCTGACAAAAGTAGTCTTGCTCCAAATTCCTTTTGAAGCTCCTTAACTTTCGCGGCTGTGCCATCAGGAGATCCGTCGTCCACGATTAGAACATCAAATTCCTTTGACAAACCAAAAACAGTTCGCAACATTTTTTCGATATTACCTATCTCATTGTAGGTAGGAATTATGACAATAGAATCTGACACTTTTAAATTTTATGAAGCACGAATATAATTTATGCTTTGCAGGTAGGAATGCTCAAGTTCGTCAAAGATTTGTTAAAGGTTATTTTTAGTTCTTCAACAAGATAATACATAGTTAATAAATACCTGTCATTAAACAAAATAAACCCCTTAGTTTTGTAGCCGAAAACGAGGGGTAAAAAAGAGATGCATTTCACAAATTGGCTTACACTATTGACAGCATTTTTCCTTTTCAATACTGGAAAAGGCCAGGTGAAGGATACTGTAACTATAATGCACTATAACCTGCTGTATTATGGCGAACCCACCCAATTCTGCACGGTAAACAACAACAATGTAAACGACAAAGACACCTATTTAAAGCGGATTGTTAATCATGTAAAACCCGATATTTTCACCGTAAATGAAATGGGATGTGATGCAAGTTATGCAAAACGTATTCGTGATTTAGTTTTGAACAGTTCTGAAGAAAAATACGAATTGACTGTTCTACAAAAATCAGGCTCACAGATTATTTGCAATATGCTTTTTTATAACACTAAAAAAGTCAAAGTCGTTGGTCAAGAAAAAATAACTACTGCTGGCAATGGAACTAGCATAGTTAGAGCGGTTGATTTTTATGAACTTCAGTTTCTGTCCACTAATCTTTCTCCAAATTACAACCAACTGGATACGCCTTCAACGTATTTACTAACAATGCATTTAAAAGCTAGTAGTAGTTCCGCAGATAAAGCTCAGCGTGAAGTTGCTGCGGAAGGAATCATGAAACACATTGAAGCGAATAAACAACCTGGAAATTATATTTTGAGCGGTGATTTAAATCTTTATACAAATTCAGAAGGTGCTTTTGAGCATTTTACTGATTGGACTTCAGCCTCATACAACTTTAAAGACCCAGTTAATCGTATTGGCAGTTGGGGAAACAACAGCTCATTTGCCGATGTTCACACTCAAAGCACACATACGTCTGGAGGTTGTTATAGTGGTGGCGGAATGGATGATAGATTCGACTTTATTCTAGCCTCACAATATATTATGTCAGGAAGAGGAAGTGTTCAATATATTCCTGATACATACAAAGCCATTGGGCAAGATGGCAAGCGGTTTAATGGTCGTTTGGATTCCCCTCAAAACAACTCAGCACCAGCTGCAGTTATTGATGCTTTATATAACATGAGTGATCACTTACCTGTGGTAATTCAGGTAGAAGTTTTATTTGGGCAATCCCCAAATTCAGTCGAGAAAAACCAAATTATTCCACAGCTTAAACTTTGGGTAAATTCAAATCGAGAAATTCAAATTGCAGGAGGAGCTCAAGAATCTACTTATATTGTTGAGGTCTACAGTTCTGCTGGAAACAAAATAGAAACACTTTCTAGATTAGCGAGTCAAACTGCTATATTATCTACTTCAAGCCTTGCAGCGGGTCTATATATTATTCGGACAACAAATTCTATTTCAGGTCAAATAACAAACTTCAAAATTGTACTTCCATAGCAGATGAATTCCTTTCGTTTAATATCATTTTTTATAGCACTGCTCTCCACGCAGTTTTCTATGGGACAAAGTGAACGAACTACGGATGCTTCAGAAGTTGCGCTAACGATTAGCAATATTGGACTATTTGGAAATGCATTTAAGGGTAATTATCCGGATGTCCCTTCTTGTAAGTATCCGAGTAGCTCAGGAGTAGAGCATCTATTTGAAGCTGGATTGTGGATTGGAGCTACTTTGCGTGGTTCTGCTAACGTGAGTAGCACTGCATTCGATAATTCAAGAGGTTTTTCACCTTCAACTCAAGGTTATGAATTTACTTCTCAACCTAATGCTGCTATCAAAGAGCGAAGTAGTTTGTTTAACAGTCGTGTATATAATCCGGCAGCAGTTTCTCACCAGGATTTTATAATGGATTTTTCTGAAAACAACATAAAAATTCCAGGTACAGAACTTATTATTGACAATCACACTAGACTGGGTTTAGATGTTCATTTAGAAACCTACAACTGGAATTACGCTTTCAGCAACTTCTTTATTATTCTCAATTATAAAATAACCAATGTTGGAGAAGATATTTTAGACTCTGTGCATGTTGGTATGTTTGCTAACGCGGTTGTTAGAAATGTAAATGTTGCACCTGCAGGTAGCGGAGGAACTGAGTTTTATAATCGCGGAGGAAATGGATACAATGATTCATTAAATCTTGCTTATTGTTATGATAATACAGGGGATCCTGGTTTTACAGAAAGCTACTTTTCTCACAAATTCCTAGGTGCCGAATCTGAAGGAACATATTACCACCCAGTTATCAATCCTAACTTTAAAGCACATTACAATGCTTGGACTTGGGGCAATACAAGTCTTCCATTACTATTTTCCCCCGGTGATGATGCAAAAAAATATAGAAAAATGACTGCAGGTCTCAACTGGAGAGAAGATTGGTCAGAAAAAAACGATTCAAACAACCAACACAGCGGTACATATATTCATGAAATTTTAAATGCACCAGGAAATCGTTCCGACTTATTGAGTGTAGGTCCTTTTGCTACTTTGAATCCGGGCGAATCGATTGATATCGCTTTTGCTATAATTTGCGCAAAAAAGAACGAAGACGGAAATCCTAATGGGGATAACAATGCTGTACAACAGCAGAATTTAATCGCAAATGCTCAGTGGGCTCAGACTGCATATTTAGGCGAGGACATAAATGGAAATGGCATACTTGAACCTGCTGAAGACCGAAATCAGAACGGTAACTTAGATCGTTATATTCTGCCTTCACCACCAGATGCTCCAACCACCAAAGTTGTTGCAAAAGATGGAGAACTTAATTTGTACTGGACAGCGAATGCTGAAAATAGTATTGACCCAATTAGTCTAAAAAAAGATTTTGCGGGTTACCGTATTTACCTTTCACGATTGGGTTTTGACGTTGCAGAGAAAATCGAAGCGGCCGAATCTTTAACAGAAGTTGGGGTCTACGATTTAATAGGGGATAGCTTATTTTTTGAAACCGGATTTAACGATATAAAACTGGCTGAACCCATAACATTTGAAGGAGACAATAATTTGTATTTGTACAAATACACCGTAAAGAATTTACAAAATGGTTGGCAATACATAAGTGCTGTAACTGCCTTTGATACTGGAGATGAAAACAATAAACTAGAGTCCTTAGAGTCTTCTCCACTTTCCAATAGCAGCAGGGTGTTTATGGGAACCCCGCCTAATGAAAACAGTAAAGAAGATGGGCCTTATGCATATCCTAACCCATATTACTTAGAGGCAGCATGGGAGGGATTTAGTACGCGTCAAACCACAAAAAAATTAATTTTCGCCAACCTACCAGAAAAATGTGTTATTAGCATTTTTAATATGGCTGGTGATGTAGTCGATCAATTTGATCATGACTCAGATTATTCGGGAAACGATATTGGTTGGTTTTCAGAATTTTCAGATGATGAATCAACCGTTTTTTCAGGAGGGGAACATGCCTGGGATTTAATTAGTGCTGAAGGTCAAGCAGTGGCAAGAGGTCTCTATTTATTTTCGGTTAAAGATTTAAATACAAATAAAGTTTATAAAGGAAAATTCACGCTTATTAAATAACTAAAACAACAATTATGAAGCATTTTGTACTCTTTTCTATCAGTCTACTATTCTTTGGAGCATCCAAAGCTCAGCTAGATACTTTATCAATTGACTCTGCTCAGTGGGTATCGCAAGCAAACCTAGGCAACTGCAATGACGAATCTCGCTACGACGGAAAAAAAGTAGTCGTATCAGGAATCTGCCTTGTTGATGGCGCTTTATATGGTTCTCAAAGCCATAATATACACGTTACAATGTCAAACTTTCCCACTCCATATGGATCTATTAGATTAAGGCAAGGTGATCCAAACGCTCAATACAGCGTAAATATTCGAAACTTAAAACAAGGTGATTCTGTAAGAATAGTAGGAACTTTAAGTCAGTACCAAGGAGAAACTCAACTAGAGCCAGACCTATCCAATGACGCAATTACACTTTACAAAAGAAATATTGCCATTTCTGATACTGTTCTAACTGTTGGAACTTTTAACGATGGTTCTAAAAACAACATACTTACAACTGGAGAGCAATGGGAAAGCACTTTTGTTACTTTCAATGACGTTGATGTAGTTTCCGTAGATCCGTTTTCGGGAAACAGAGTAAGTTTTACTGTTCAAGACAAAGCTGGAAACCAAATAAATGTTGGAGATCACTTTACTGCTCAAAGATTACCAGCATATACTCACCCTGTAACTAATCTTCCAGGTTCTTTTTCTACCCCAACTATTGGTGATAATTTCAAGACACTTTCAGGAATAATAATTCACAGTAAAAATAACTGTACTGGTGCAACAGGTAGAGGATACGAATTACATCCTTTTGATGCTTCACATTATGTTTATGGACCTTCTGCTCCAAAAATTTCTAATAAAAAACGCGATTTCCAAACGCCTACTTCTTCTCAAGCTGTAACTGTTTCTGCTAATATTAGAGACCTTGATGGCGTTATAGCTGATGCATCAGTATTCTACAATACAGGAACAGACATAAATGACCTAAACTTCACAAAAGTTGCTATGGCAAAGGGCACTGGAGACAGTTATTCTGCGACCATTCCAGCTCAAGCAAATGGAACTTTTGTAAGATATTATGTAACGGCTACTGATGATTCAATGAATACAACTGCTCTACCTAATTCGAATCCAACAACTGGAAGTTATGGTTATAGAGTAAGAGACAATGGATTAACCATATATGACGTTCAATACACTCCATTTCCGAACGGAAACTCGATCTTTTTAGGAAATGAAGTTACAGTAACAGGTGTTGTAACTTCTTCTGGTGCTGAAGGAGATTTAGCTATTATTCATATTCAAGAAGAAAACGCAATTGCAGGATGGTCGGGGATCGAGCTTCAAAATGCAGGAACGACCTTCGCTAGAGGTGAAAAGTTAACTGTAACAGGAACTGTACTTGAGGATTTTGGCAAGACAGCTTTATCAGTAACCAATGTTTCAAAAACAGGAACGGGTGCAATTGAGCCACTTTATTTAATTCCAGACAGTTTAGTTTCTTATTCTTTTGAAGGAAATGAACGATACGAAAGTGTATTGATTGGATTATACAATCCTAATGGAAAACTGCATGTAGTTGACACCAATGCGGATGACCCTGCAAGTTTTGCAGAGTGGTTGGTTGGTCGCGATAAAAATGATCCTGCAAATGGAGCTCGAATTCTTACCGGACGTGAATTTGAATCTTCAACTGCAGTTTCTTTTGTTAACTCTAGTTTTAGAGTAAAAAACCCTTACCCTGCTAACGTAGAGAAGATTATCGTTACCGATAGCGTTTCTATGGATACTGTAATTGGAGTATTGACTTACAGCTTTAGTAACATGAAGTTATTACCTAGAAATAACGACGATTTCAAAGGAATCAATGTCGGTATTACTTCTGTTAGAACCTATTCAAATGATGCTGAACTATCTATTTATCCTAACCCATCGAATGATGTTGTTTTTGTAAATACTGATGGAAAGGAATATTCAGTTTCTATTATTGATTTAAGTGGAAAAGCTGTAATTACTTCTTCAATTAAGGATAACGATAATGCATTAAATGTTTCTGAATTAGAAAATGGTATGTATATCCTGACTCTTTCTAATTTAAATGGCGAAACAGTTGCACGTCAAAAAGTGATTGTAAAACATTAATCTAATGACCCCAAGCTCTTGCAGCTTGGGGTTTATTTTTTGATTGTGAGAAACCTTCTTTTCATATTTTCAGTTTTAAGTTTTTCTGTTTTTGTTGGCTGCAATAAAGGAGAGAAAGATGGAAATCAAGCACCAGAAACTATAATTGTTCCTAAGGAAATAAATCTTTCTGGAGAACAACGATTAAAGTCTACTGTGCGCCTAGCTTGGTTTGGAACTGATATCGATGGGTTTGTAAAAGGTTATGAATTTTCTCAAGACCAAATCACTTGGCATTACACCACGAAAACAGATAGCACATTTGTTTTCATCATAGAAGAAGGCCAAGAAACGAACGATATAGAATTTTGGGTTCGATCTGTAGATAATATTGGACTAAAAGATCTTACTCCAGCTACTCTCACTGTTCCAATAAAAAACACCCCTCCAAACATCACCTTAAACAAAACCCTTACAACAAGTGATACTGCGTTGCTTGTTGCCACTTTGTTTTGGGACGCAGACGACCCTGATGGAATCGATAATTTAAAGGGGTTTCAAATAAAACTTAATGATGGGGAATGGTTTGATTTACCCAAAAAGGTAAACAATGTGTCTCTAACTCCTTCAGATCCTTCATCAAAAGGGATTACCAATGCCAATGTTTATTTAAGTGCTTCGGAGGAAATTGGAACACTTACTGGACTTAAAATGTACGACACCAACTCAATATATATTCGTTCTTATGATCTATCACAGAGTTACAGTGAATTGGATACACTTTCTGGGTTGTTTTTTAAAGGAAAAAACTCTGACTTATTGGTTATTGGTGGAGATAGAGATCGAAATGACTTTTACAAACAAAGAATAAGTAATATTTATTCAACGTTTGATTATATAGATTATACGATAGACGATGGTGCGGGCCAACCTACTTTCTGGAATCCCACCTTTACGATAATGGCTTTGCAGTATGAAAAGCTTTTCATCTATTCAGATAAGACTACCTACCTTAACGATAACACAAAAAAGACAAGTTTAATACTTGAAGCCGCCGCAGAATCAATCGAAGAGTTTATTGCTAAAGGTGGCAAAGCTTTTATTGTTGGCTATTTCGACAACCCACTGGATGCTCAATCAAATTTACTCTCCTTACTGAACATTGAAAGTATCGATGTTAATTCAAAAGGACTATTTCTGGAGCGGCTGCCTGATGCGTTAGTTTCACAAGAAAACGGATATCCTAATCTTGGAACAAATAAATTCCCAGAAACCACCTCTCCTTTTAAAAAGACAACCGATGTTATTTCAATTTACGAAGGTCAATTTTCGTCCAAAACACCAGCTTATGTTGGTCCAAACACTTTAGGTATTAAAAAAGTAAACGAAGGTACCGGAAACACTTTTCAAGTATATGTAGCAGCTAGTATGGCCGATATGAATTCGGATTACGCCAAGGTTGACTCCTTATTTCATCATGTTTTAAATGTAGAGTTTAATTGGTAATTTGATGAAACAATTAATCCTATATAGCCTTTTTAGCCTAATGTGTATCGGTGGATTTGCACAGAAAACAGCTACACTAAAAGGGAAACTAGTTGATGGAACCACTAAAGAGCCGCTTATTGGAGCTACAGTGCTTATAGTTGGAACCTATAACGGTGCTTCGGTCGATCTGGATGGTAACTTTATTATCAAAAATATAAAGCCTGGTGATTACTCTATCAAATTCACTTACATCGGCTATACGGATAAGGTATTCAATGGTATTACTTTAAAAGCAAATGAAATTCGCACTTTAAACACAAGCCTAGCCATGCGTTCTACAGTAATGAACGAGGTTGTTATTGTTGGAGAAAAGAACCTCATTAACTTGGAAGATGCCGCTTCTGAAGTAAATATTTCTTCTGAAGATATTGAGCAAATGGCGGTTCGTAATGTTCAGGAAATAATAAACATGCAAGCTGGCGTAAATCAAACTCCAGATGGTATAAACATTCGTGGTGGCCGAAACTATGAAACACAATATCTCATTGATGGAATTAGTGCACAAGACCCCCTTTCTGGAACGGGATTTGGCGTTGGGGTTCAGAGTTCTTCGGTATCTGATGTATCTTTAATTACAGGTGGAGCTGGTGCTGAATTTGGAGGTGGAGCTGCTGGCGTTATCTCTACAAAAATTAAAGAAGGTGGCGAGACGTTTGAAATCGCAGGAAGCTGGCAACGTGATAATCTTAGTGATTGGAAAATGGGCAATCCTGATAATCCCATATTACAAAGTAGAATTAATGATGGTACAGCATGGAATACTGACATAGTTGACCTTGCAATGGGCGGAGCCATTCCATTTACAAAAAAGAAACTAAGATTCTTTACCAGCGCTAATATGTTTTTGAGCGATGATTACTACAGAGTTCAGGCAGACCAATTACACAGCTCCCTATTCCCAGAAAATGATTCGCTGTTTGCACCACGTCAGAACAATAAGTATTCAAATACCATCAAGTTAAGCTACGAATTCAAGCCAGGCACAAAACTTACCCTAACCAACCAACATAGCATTGCTGTAAACCAAAATTCAAGAAGTTTACAAATAGTCGGTTTTGATGCGATTGTGAGTCCTGGTTTACAATACGACTTTTCTGAAATTCCAGATAACGCCAATACTTATACGCATCGATCAAATTTAACGGTATTAAATTTTCAGCATTATATCAATAACAACTGGAATGTGAAAGTTTCAGCAGGTCGTCTTTTTACGAACCTACGTTCTGATGCAAATGGAAGGCCTTTTCGTTCAGCAACTGTTGATCAAATTTATGATGCTCAGTCTATCGTGACAGACCCGTTACAGACATTCCAGCCCGATTCTCCTGTTGTTTACATATTGCCTGGAAACGGATTAATTAACAACAATGGTTTAGCTCCAAGATGGCACGATCATTACGTACAAGAATATACTGGAAAAGTCCGCTTTAGTTATTATCCTAAAAACAAACACCACGAATTCGTTTTTGGCTGGGAACACAAAGAAAAAGAATACCAATGGGCAGATGTTTTTAGACCATGGGTGGGTGCTCCAATTCAAATTAACGACACTCTTTCCACCCCTTCAATATCAGTTGGTTCTTCGAGTGAAATTTGGCTTGCAAACCCAACAGAGGGCGGCTTATTTGTTAGTGATAAAATCAGTTATAAAGGAATAACAGCAACCTTAGGTATGCGATTTAATTATTGGGCATATGGCAAACAATTGGACGAAGCAGTCAACAACCCTAATGTCCCACTTCAAGAGTCCTCAAGGACAGAATATGAAGAAAGAAACACGAAACTTTTTGGCAAACAATATCAATTCAGGTTGCTTCCAAAAATCAATGTATCGTTTCCTGTTACCGATAATAATGTACTTTATTTCAACTATGGTCATGCCATGCAAATGCCGCATCCAAGGTTTATTTATGCTGGTTTAGACCCCGATTATCTTGACCGGTCACCGTTAGCTACCATTGGGAATCCAGTTATAAAGCCTGAAAGCACTGTGAGTTATGAAATTGGAGTTAAATCGCAAATAACCAAGGATTTAGGCGTTACAGTTGCTGCTTATAACAATGATAAATACGATTATATTGTTTCTGGTAACGCCTCAATTACCGACCAGACTGGGAAGTTGGTAGATCGAAAAGTTTATTATAATCAAGACTATGCCAGAATAGTTGGAGTCGAATTGGGCGTTACACAAAGAATCGCGAAGTATTTCCGAATTTTCTTTAACGGATCTTTTCAAGCGGCTAGAGGAAAATCAAATACTGCACGTGAAAGTGAACTACAAATAATAGAACAAGGCTTTGTAGATAACACCAAAGAACAACCACTAACTTGGGACAGGCCGTGGGATTTAAAATCTGGAGTTATTTTCTATTCTGATACCACCATGAATATCCCAAAAGCGTTTCACCGTATTCGAATTTTTGTTGGAATGAATTACAAGTCTGGTTTCAGGTATACACCGGTAGAATTGGGTGGCTCAAATGATTTCGGAAGACCATTGTATCAATCTGTAAACAATAAACCAAACTCAGAATTGGCGAAAGCATGGTTCTGGACCGATTTAAAAATTACTAAAGACTTTGCATTAGGAAAAGATAAAAACCACGCCTTATCTATGAGTTTCGAAGTAAGAAACTTATTTAATAATCTAAACGCGCAAATTGTAAATCCGGTTACTGGAGATGCCTATAAAGACGGCGATGACGTTCCTGAAACTTGGAGAGACCCAAAATATATTGATCCGCAAGTAAGTGGAACCCCTCCAAATAACCCTGCGCGTTGGAAACCCCCAACACAAGTTTTATACGGTTTAGCATTTAGATTCTAATGAGAAAAAGAGCATTAAATATTGCCCTTTTCATATTGTGCTCTGTGAGCGCAATGGCTCAGTTGTTACCAAATTTGGGTGGGCAAAGAACAGGCAGTTCATCTCTAACCTTTTTAAAAAACGATGGAAGTGCTCGATCATTAGGTATGGGGTCTGCTAATCTTACTTTAAAAGGAGATGCCTCAACTGCATTTACAAACGTTGCGAACACTTCTAGTTTAGAATCTTTTTCATTGGGAATATCTAATTACTTCGTTGGGTCTGGAATTAATCAATCATTTCTTGCCGCAGTTTTACCTTTTAAAGATAAAAATTCAACATTTTCACTAACGGTCAATAGCCTTTCATCGGGAAAGCAAGAAGTGAGGACTGAATTTCAACCAAAAGGTACCGGAGAGTTTTTCTATGCTGCAAATACTGCGGTGGGGCTAGGTTATGCATTGGAATTGTCAGATCAATTTGCATTTGGAATTAAACTGAAATACATTAATGAGCAGCTTGCTCAATATCAAAACCATACTGTTGGTGTTGATCTTGGGTTCATTTATAATACCGATGTTAAGGAATTGAGTTTTGCTGTTGGGGTTAGTAATTTTGGTGGTAATTCTGCTCTAAATGGAGATCATCAAGAATTAAAATTTAATAATAACCCAACACCGACTCCAGAAAAATTTTCAATTCCTACAGAATTTAAAATTGGAATTAGTGCAGTTCCGCTAGATAAGAACGATCATAAAATCATGACCGTTGTGCAGCTTAATCACCCAAATGATAACAGTGAGAATATTAGAATCGGTGGTGAGTATAGTTATAAAGAATTACTATATGGAAGATTAGGGATTATTCTAGGTCGTAAAAATCAGCGCATTCCGACCCTTGGGTTAGGTATGAAGGTTATTGTAAAAAATCATCCCGTCAATTTCAACTATGCATTCCTTCCTACCTCATTTATGGGATTGCAACATTCGCTCGGAATTAATTTTCGATTTTACAAAATGGAAGAAAGATCAATAGAAAATGAATAATGCTTTTAGTTTCATATCGATTGTTTTAGTTACAGTAATCATAAGTAGTTGCGTTGGTATTTTTGGTAAAAAAACCGATCTTGACTTTATTGATAAACCTGTTTATCAAGATAGAGACATTGCTTATGTGCCTATACAACCTGTATTGGATCAATTTGTAAGGCCAAGTCAGGTGCTTGCTGGTTTTGACGAACTTATCTATGTGGTTGATCAAGGTACTAGTGAAATTATTTCGTTTGATGTTTCGGGAAAAGAATTAGGCCGCATTGAAATTCCTGGTTTATATAGTATTGCGATGGATAGAGCATTTGATATTTTAGCAATAGGCAGGTATGATACTATTTTTGGTGGAACCCCTGTTAACTTAGCCTGTGTTTACCGTATCAACCAAAAGAATGGGGTTTTATACGGTCTCCGATTTGCTTCTTATAAGCCAGCAATTATTTATCCACTTTATGGTAAGGAAAATTCAGCGACAAAGTCCGATGAAGAAATAACGTTTACCGGAGTTACTTGCCTTGGAGACAACACTTATTACATCGCCAAACAAGGACCAAATAAGCCAACAAATAAGTTTAATTGTCAGGGAAGTGATAATGATGATGCTGTGCTTCAAGTTAGACCTGATCTTGAAACTGGCGAACCTGATAAATTTATTTCTCCATTATCAATTACGACTGCTAATGGAACAAACAGTTGTTTCTGGACATTCCCGCAAAGTTTAGCTTCCTTAGTTCAACCTCCACAAGCTCCAGACATAAGTTCAAGTAGAAGCTTTATTTTCACAAGCATTGATCCTGACCCTGAGTATTCACTAAGAGTTCGTTACATTGAATACCGAGAAGACCAAGATGGCGTCCAATATCTTCAAAAACAATTTCCAAATAGTGACACCTCTAAAGCTGATGGTTTCTTATATGAGGCCAATAAATTCAAAAAGCCAATGGGCGTGACTGTTGCGGGAGATAGAACCAACTATATTTTTGTAATTGATGCTGGAAGCGATTCCTTGTTCCAATTTAATGCCGAAGGATATGAAGGAGTGAACCCTCCACCTTTTTCAACCAGCAAAAAGCAAATTACTGCTTCATTTGGAGGTACAGGAATTGGTTTAACACAATTCAATAACCCAACAAGTGTAGCCTATTACGACAAAATACTTTATGTCGCAGACCAAGGTAACAGTAGAGTTTTAAGATTTAAACTCACAACAGACTTTGATTAAGATTTAAGAAACTCCAGTGTCTTTTCTAGAAACTCTTCTGGTTTTTCAGCATGCAACCAATGCCCTGCATCCATTATGGTCTCTAAAGTTGCATTAGGGAATGCCACTTTAATATCTTCAAAATCTTGGTTGGATATATAATTAGAATTTGCACCCCTAATAAACAAGGTTTCTCCTGCATATTGCGCGTCTAATGTCGCTTCTCCTATTAACTCAATATTTTCAGCTATTGCGCTTAAATTAAAACGCAGTCCAAGCTTGCCTTTTTCACGCCAATACATGCTTTTCATTAAAAACTGCCTCACTCCTACTTCTGGAATATAAGGTTTCAAACTTTTATCAACCTCTCCTCTACTTTTTAGTTTAGAAAAGTCGAGGGAATTTAATCCTGCAAGAATTTGCTGATGATGCACCGAATATGCTTTTGGCGCTATATCTGCGATTATTAGCTTATCTATCATTTCTGGATAATGTTGAGCAAACTTCATAGCAGTCTTCCCTCCCATTGAATGGCCCAAAATATTTACTTGATCTAAAAACAAATCATCACACAACTCAGCAACATCATCCATCATTGCTTGATAATTAAACTCTGGTGAGTGTTCAGAATGGCCGTGATTTCGAGCATCAACTATTATAGTATCGAAATGTTCACTATAAGCTTTGGCCGGCCCCTGCCAGTTATCGAGCATGCCCATTAAACCGTGAAGAATTAAAAGTGGTTCTCCATCCCCAAAACGCTTGAAGTTCAATTTCATAAAGGCTGTAGTTGTTTTTTATACATGTTCACGACATTTTCCAAGCCAAAATAAAGCGCATCGCTAATCAACGCATGCCCTATAGAAACTTCCATCAATTCTGGTATGTTTAAAAAGAAATAGCGCAGGTTTTTTAAGTCTAAATCATGACCAGCGTTTATTCCAAGCCCTAGCTCGTTGCAGACTAGGGCCACTTCATGGTAAGGTTTAATAGCTTCTTGTTTATTTGTGTGAAAGCCAGAAGCATAAGCCTCTGTGTATAATTCTACTCGATCGGCTCCTATTTCTTTTGCTGGAGAAAAGTACTTTTCTTCTGGATCAATAAATATAGAAGTTCGCATTCCTTTTTCTTTCAATCCCCCAACAATGTCGGTTAGCATTGTTTTATGAGCCACAGTATCCCATCCTGCATTTGAAGTTAAAACATCAGGTCCATCTGGAACCAAAGTCACTTGGGTAGGTTTCAATTCAACCACCAAATCCAAAAATTGCTTGTTTGGGTAACCCTCAATGTTAAATTCTGTAGTGTATATTTTGTTGATTTCACGAGCATCATCATATCGAATATGACGTTCATCTGGTCTAGGATGAATTGTAACACCCTCAGAGCCATATTTTTCAATCGATTTCACAGCCTCAATCAAATTAGGAATATTGCCGCCACGTGCATTTCTGATGGTCGCAATTTTATTTACATTCACACTTAGTTTACACATATATCCATAGATTTGACAAAGTAAATAAGCAACAAAATTAGACGAAGAAATTAGCAAAGCACATGCTCGCAAGTGAAATAGTCATAACAGAAATCCCTTCGCTCTCAAAATCAGATAGTGTGGCACAAGCCATTGAATGGATGGATGAATTTAAAGTAACGCAACTTGCGGTTGTTGATGACTTTAAATATCTTGGTTTAGTCAATGAAAGCTACTTGTTGAATATAGACGATCCAGCTGAACGCATAAGCCAGCACTGCAATTTTCTTGAAAAAGTCCATGCTTATGAAAATGAGCATGTTTTTGAAATTATAAAGAAGGTTCAAGAATATCAGTTGAGCTTGATTCCAGTTTTATCAGAAAAGGAGTTATTTGTTGGTACTATTACTGTTTTCAACTTAATGGTTGTTATAGCAGAAATGCCGGTTGTTAAAAATCCGGGTGGAATTATTGTAATGGATATGAACTCTATTGATTACAGCCTTTCTGAAATATCGAGAATTGTGGAAAGTAATAATGCTAAAGTTCTAGGCTGCTTTATATCAAGAGCATATGACAATAATAGTATTGAGCTTACAATTAAAATCAGTAAAATGAATGTGCAAGATGTGATTCAAACTTTTGAACGCTTTGGCTACGAAATTTCCGCCAGCTATGACCACAGTGGCAATAATGATGATATGGAAGATCGTTATAATAATTTAATGAACTATCTAAACATGTAACTCATGAAAAACGTTGCCATTTTTGGAAGGTTCTTTAAAGAGGCGTACACCCCGCAAATTCAAGATATTTTTATCCAGTTAAATTCTAGAGGTTGCGATATATTGCTATTTCACCCTTTTTATAATTATCTAAAAAATCGAGTTGACCTTCCAAAAAACGTTGAAACGTTTTCTGAAGAAGGTGAGCTTACCGAAAAAAGCGACTTGCTAATCAGTATTGGCGGTGATGGTACTATTTTAGAATCTGCGACTCTCGTCAAAAATAAAGACATTCCTATTCTTGGAATAAATACTGGCAGACTTGGGTTTTTATCTACAACTATTGTTTCTGAATTTAAAGAGGTTTTAGACGATATCTTCGAGAAAAATTATTCGGTGGATAGGAGAAGTACGATTGAATTACATACTGAAGCAAATCTATTTGAAAACATAAATTTTGCACTTAACGAGTTGGTGGTGCATAAAAAAGATACTTCGAGTATGATTGGAATTCATATTCATATCGACGGTGAATTATTAAACACATACTGGGCTGACGGGTTGATTGTTAGCACCCCTACTGGTTCTACAGCATATTCTTTGAGTTGCGGAGGGCCAATGCTATTCCCAAAAGCTCAAAATTTCATTATTACTCCTGTCGCTCCTCATAACCTTAATTCTAGGCCGATTGTGATTCCAGACGATCGAGAAGTAACACTTAAAGTTGAAGGCCGAAGTAAAAACTTTTTAGTCTCTTTAGATTCTAGAATGGAGACTATGAATGCGGATACAACGCTTACTTTACGAAAAGGAAAATTTGATATTCCATTGCTTAAAACAAAGGACCAATCCTTCATAGGAACAATAAGACAAAAGCTGCATTGGGGTTTAGATCATCGAAATTAACTTACACTTAGCAGAAGCTTTTTTTTTTACTATCTTTTGACGCTATGAATTTATATATTTGCAAAAGAGAAAGCGCAACTAAAAAGCATTGAAAAAGTTTATTTTATTTTTATTTCTATCTGGTCTTATGCTTACAAGCTTTGGTCAGCCTTGGAAAACAGACCGACAAGAGATAATTGGTTCTGCGGGGCCGAGCTTTTTAACAGGTGATGTTGGGGGAGCTGTTGACCAGCCTACAAATACTATCCGAGATATTAACTTTAAAGCAACTCGCTTTTCACTGGGCGGTGGATATAATTATTTCATTCGTCAAGACATGTCAGTTGTAGGTCAGTTTACTTACAATATGCTAACGGCAAAGGATGAATTCGCTGCAAATGAAGCTAGACGAAATAGAAACTTTGACATCAGAACCCACTTAATGGAGGTTTCTGCTCAGTACCGCTACTACTTTGTTAAGGATAAATTTGGGCACACCTTTAAACTAAGAGATGCCAGTTCAATGTTTTTTTCTCAAATATCTGCTTATGCAGCAATCGGTGTAGCTGGGTTTTATTTTAACCCAAAAGGTCGATATTCAGATAACAAGTTTTATGCCTTACAGCCTCTGGGTACGGAAGGACAAGGTCTAGCTGGAGAGCCTGAAAAGTATAAAAGAATAGGTATTGCAATTCCATTTTCCATTGGAGCAAAATACTCTCTTGGAGAGCGATGGGGAATAGGTGCAGAGTTGTGTATTCGAAAAACGTTTACAGATTACATAGATGATGTGAGCACAGTTTATTACGATAATACTGCTATTGAAACTGCATATGGCGAAAAAGCTGGGTTCCTAGCTGACCCGAACGATGGTGCAAATCCGACTTGGACTGGAGCAGGTGAAAGAAGAGGTGGTGAAAATCTTCAAGATTACTACGCCACATTTATGTTTTCAGTAAATTATAAGTTACTTAAAGGAAACTCGTTTAAGCCTAGATTCTAAAAACAGAGACATGCTCTCAAAGGCTGCATATTTCACGCTTACCTTTCTGTTCTTTTTTTCAATTGGAAAATCCCAAATGAAAACAGAAATTGGTATGTTGACCGGGCAATCTTATTATTTGGGAGACTTGAATCCAACAACGCAGTTCCCAGGTGGTCATACACATTTTTCTTGGGGGTTGATTATTAGACAGCCTATTAATGAACGTTGGGCGTTTAAAGCTCAATATTACAGCAGTAAATTATCAGGTTCAGATGCCAGTAGTAGTTCTGTCGCAGCACAAAACCGAAACCTCTCTTTTGAGACACCTCTAAATGAGTTTTCATGGCAGTTTGAATTTAATTTTGCTCGGTATCATAGCTTTATTATTCGACATCATTTTTCGCCATACTTGTTCGGAGGATTAGGGTTAGGGTTTATAAACCCACGAGCAGAGTTTAATGGAAATCAATATGACCTTAGGGAACTTCTTACTGAAGGGCAAGACAGACCCTACAATAAAGCCCAATTTGTAATTCCCTTCGGGTTTGGTCTAAAATTTAAATTCTCACATAGATTTATGTTTGCGTTTGAATACGGTATCAGAAGAACTTTCACCGATTATATTGACGATGTAAGTACTTCATATCCTGATGACCCAGCTATATTAACTACCACAGCCCAAGCCCTATCTAATCGAAACAAGAACGATGAAAACAGAAATATTTGGGGTACCCAAAGGGGGAATCCCAGTAAGAATGATTTCTATACTCATACTTCTTTTACATTAACTGTAAGGCTAGGTAAACAGCCTAACCTGTGTAGATATAACACCCAATAAAAAAGTATATTTGCCGGCTTCGATCATGCCCTTCGAAAGGCTTGAATATATGGTAAGTCCAGAACTAAATAAAAAAAATATTCCGCAACATATAGCCATCATTATGGATGGTAATGGTCGGTGGGCGAAAGGTCAAGGAATGCCAAGAATCTTTGGTCATAAAAATGCGATTAAAGCGGTTCGCGAAGCTACTGAAGGTGGTGCTGAAATTGGGGTTAAAAATATTACACTTTACGCATTTAGCACGGAAAACTGGAATAGGCCAAAAATAGAGATATCGGCTTTAATGGAATTACTCGTTTCTTCTTTAACAAAAGAATTAGAAACATTAACGAAGAATAATATTCGTTTGCTAACCATAGGAAATCAGAGCGATTTACCAAAAAGCTGTCAAAAATCGCTGCTAAAAACCATAGAAGCTACAAAAGATAATACTCGCATGAACCTTATTCTTGCGTTAAGTTACTCAAGTCGCTGGGAAATCATAAAAGCCGTAAAACAAATTATTATTGACGCAAAGCAAAATAAAATTGATGAAAATCAGTTAGATGCAAGCATGTTCGAAAGTTATCTAACAACAGCTGGTATTCCAGATCCTGAATTAATTATTCGAACAAGTGGCGAGCAAAGAATAAGCAACTTTTTATTGTGGCAAGCTGCTTACAGCGAATTTTGTTTTTTAGAAAAAAAATGGCCCGATTTCACTCGAGAAGATTTAAAGCAAGCCATTTATGAGTACCAAAATCGCGAACGTAGATTTGGAAAAACTAGCGAACAACTTTAGGGTTAATGTCAAGAATATTTCTCCTGGTTATTATTGCCTGCTTTAGTCCTTTTCTGGATATTACTGCTCAACAAACAATTGGCTCAGGAAGTAAGATTGACTATACTAAGCCTAAAGAATATCGTATTGGAGGCATTCAAGTAGTAGGGACGGAAAAACTCGATCCAAATGCACTTATATTACTATCGGGCCTTAAAATTGGCAAAAAGATTACCGTACCGGGTGAGCAAATCTCAAAAGCAATTAAAAAGCTTTGGAAACAAGGTTTGTTTGAAGACGTAAAAGTTCGCTACACAAAAATTCAAGGTGATTTTATATTCTTAGAAATTGAAGTAAAAGAACAACCTAGACTCTCCAGGTTTAAATTTAGTGGAATCAAAAAATCTGAAGCGAACGACCTTAGGGATGAAATAGAACTTTACAAAGAAAAAATTGTAACCCAAGGGTTATTGCTCAGCACCCAAAAAATTGTTCGCAGATACTTTACTGAAAAAGGATATTTAAATACTACCGTGACGATTTTAGAGGTGGATGATAAAGAGTTTCCAGACCATGTTTATTTTGATATTAAAATCAAAAAATTCAGCAAAGTTAAAGTCCAAGAAATCATAATTGAGGACAACACAGCCCTTACCTCTTATCGCATAAAAAAGGCAATGAAAGAAACGCGAGAAAAAAGTGCGTTTTATCCTTTTTACGATTTTGACAAAATGATTATCCAAACCACTAAAGCAGCAGTGCCTTGGGAAGACTCGCTGCACGTTGGAAAAGTAATGTGGGAATATACTACCGAAAATATACACTTGAATATTTTTAAAAATGCTAAGTTTATTCTCAAAAATTATCAAGATGACCGCAATTTGATTATTGATAAATACAAATCAAAGGGATATCGAGATGCAAAAATTGTAAGTGACACAATTATTAGAAACGATGAAAAAACCGTTTCAATTAGAATAAAGATTAAAGAAGGTCCTCAATACTTTTTTAGAAATATTAAATGGGTTGGTAATACAAAATTTCCAACGGCTTTATTAGATAATATACTTGCCATTAATAAAGGTGACGTATATAACCCAGAGATATTAGATCAACGCTTATATATGGATCCTAATGGAAAAGATGTTTCCTCACTCTATATGGATGACGGCTATTTATTTTTTCAAGTTACTCCCGCAGAAGTGTATGTGAATGAAGACTCCGTAGACCTAGAAATTAGGGTTTATGAAGGACAACAAGCTGCCATCAACAAAGTTATGGTCTCTGGCAACGACAAGACAAATGACCATGTAGTATACAGGGAATTAAGAACCTATCCCGGTTCTTTATTTAGTCGTTCTGATATAATTAGATCTCAACGCGAACTATCGGTGCTTGGTTATTTTGATCCGCAAGCGATGAATGTTAACCCATTGCCTGATCCTGAAAATGGAACAGTAGATATTGCGTACACAGTTGCAGAAAAGCCCTCTGATCAAATTGAATTATCGGGTGGTTTTGGAGCTGGAAGAGTAGTAGGAACAGCGGGTATTGTTTTTACCAACTTCTCTTTGCGAAACTTATTTAACTTAAGCGAATGGCGCCCACTTCCAGCTGGAGATGGTCAGGCACTAAGCCTCAGAGCACAAACTAGTGGGCGATGGTTCAGCAGTATTAACGCTTCTTTTACGGAACCTTGGCTTGGTGGTAAAAAGCCAATTTCATTTACTGTTTCTGGATACCATAGTGCACAAACCAATGGAGAAAGAGCAAACATAGAAGTTAACGGGGAAAAAGTAAGTAACCCAGACAGAAGGCATATTAAAATTACAGGAGCCTCAATTGGTTTAGGAAAACAACTAAAATGGCCAGATGACTATTTTGTATTGAGGCATGAATTAGCTTTTCAAGCGTATGAAATGCAAGACTGGCAAGCCTTCATTTTTGACAACGGCTTTGCGAATAACTTCTTCTACAGAGTTACATTGAATAGAAATTCATTGGACCAAATAATTTATCCCAAACTTGGATCCGATATCAAAGTTAGCCTTCAAGTTACTCCTCCATATTCAAAAATGAATGGAAAAGATTATGCCCTGCTGGAACCTCAAGACAAATACAAATGGATTGAATATTACAAATGGAAATTTACAGCGGACTGGTATACACCCATTGTTCAGAACTTAGTTTTTAAAGCTAAAGCCGGGTATGGATTTCTTGGGTATTTCAATGAAGACATTGGTCACGCTCCATTTGAACGTTTTTACCTAGGCGGGTCTGGTCTTACTGGCTTCCAGCTGGATGGACGTGAAATTATTGCATTGAGAGGGTATGACGATGGTTCTGTTTCTCCAATTACGGGGGGAACCTCCATTGCAAAATATACAGCTGAATTAAGGTATCCACTTTCATTAAATCCCAGTGCAACTGTATACATGTTGGCATTCGCTGAAGCTGGAAATACTTGGAATGATTTTAGCAATTTCCAGCCTTTTAATGTCAATAAATCTGCTGGAGTTGGAGTTCGAATTTTCTTGCCAATGTTTGGCTTATTAGGCTTAGATTGGGGGTATCGATTGGATGATATTAAATCCAGACCAGGAATGCAACAATCGCAAATACATTTTACAATTGGAGCTAATTTAGGACAACTTTAAATAATTATAGCTATGAAAAAACTATTTGTTTTAACGTCAATGTGCTTATTATTAACGGGCTATGCTTTTGGCCAGAAGTTTGCCTATGTGAATACAGAACTTATTTTGGAAAGTATGGCAGAATACACCGAAGCTCAAGAAGAACTGGATAAGCTTTCTAAAAAGTGGCAGGAATCTATTGAACAGAAATACGAGGAAATAGATAGATTGTACAAAGAGTATAAAGCAGAAAAAATTCTTCTTACAGAAGAACTTAGACAAAAAAGAGAAAAAGATATTACTATAAAAGAAAAAGAACTTCAAAAATTTCAAAAAGATAAATTTGGGGTTTCTGGAGAACTTTTTAAAACAAGGCAAAAATTAATAAAACCTTTACAGGATAAAATATATAAAGAGTTACAAGACATGGCTACTAGAAACAATTATTCCGTTATTATGGACCTAGCCGGTAACTCTAATATTTTATATTCTCAATCGAGATATGATAAAACAGACTTGGTTATTAAAAAGCTAGGCTATTCCAAATGATAAACTTAATTTCGTTCACTTAATTTTTTAACATGAAAAATATCTTCAAAACCATATTGACAGGAGTTCTTTTAGTAGGCCTAGCCTTTAACTCAAACGCTCAAAAAGCTCCTAAATTTGGACACATTAATTCAAATGACTTATTAACGATAATGCCTGAGAGAGATTCAGCAGAAGCTAAACTTAAAGTCTTTGCTCAAGAATTAGAAATGCAATTGACCAAAATGAGTGCAGAATACGAAAAAAAATATACAGATTACCAAGCAAATGTTTCTGTAATGAATGAAGTTGTTCGCGCTTCGAAGGAAGAAGAAATCTTAGAACTTCAAAAAAGAATTCAAGACTTTCAACAAAAAGCGCAGCAATCCCTTCAAAAGAAAGAGACTGCACTGATGGAACCTCTTATTGCTAAAGCAAAAAAAGCAATTTCTGATGTAGCTAAAGAAAATGGATATTCTTATGTCTTTGACTCGAGTATCGGAGCTCTAATTCATTACCCTGAAGGCGATGACATGCTGCCACTCGTTAAAAAGAAATTAGGTTTAACTCAGTAAACTTTAACCCGCTTCATTAAAATTGACAGCGGGTTTTTTTATGCCTAGTTCAGCCCCTATAGGAATATTTGACTCTGGAATTGGAGGCCTTACAGTTGCTAAAGCCGTTAAAGAACTCCTTCCAAAAGAGCAAATTATATATTTTGGGGATACCTTGCATTTACCTTATGGCGAAAAGTCAGCAAATTCGATTCGCCGGTACGCCATAGAAATAAGTACTTTTTTAAAGTCAAAAAATTGCAAATCAATATTGATAGCTTGCAATTCGGCATCTAGCGTTGCTAATGATGTAACTTGGAATAATTTAGCTAACGATATCATACTTCTTAACGTCATTGATCCTCTGACTAGATATGTGCAAACAAGCTTCAACAATGAATTAGTAGGCGTAATTGGCACAAAAGCAACAATCAACAGTAAAGTCTATCAAAATAAATTAGAAAAACATTGTATTGTAAGATCTTTAAGTACTCCTCTACTTGCACCTATGATTGAAGAAGGGTTTATCAACAACAAAATTAGTTCTACTGTAATTGAAGAGTACCTAAACAATCCTATTCTCAAAGGAGTAAAAGCTTTGCTTTTGGGTTGCACTCATTACCCAATGATTCACAACGAAATTGACAGAATTTACAAGGGGGCAGTAACCGTATTAGATTCTAATACTTGGATTGCTTTAGAGTTGCAAAAACAACTTACCGCAACTGACAAACTTTCCCTAGCACAGGAGAACCCTGATGAATTTTACGTTTCTGATAAAACCGACTCTTTTGAAAGAAGCACTCGCTTTTTCTTTGGCCAATCGGTTGAACTTAAGGAAGTAAAACTGTCCTAATAAACAGCAGAAACAATTTCTTTTACCACCTTAGAAGTTCCCATGGTATATTAATGTAGAGAAGGAACTCCTGCAGCTTTTAGTTCCTAAGATTGCTGAATACACCACTCCTTTCCAAGAGCTGTAATAGCAGCGTCATCCTTGCATTTTTCAAGCTCACTGGCTAACGCTTCTGGAAAATCGACACTAAATGTTTTCGGAATAAAAGAAATATGTCGCTGCCTCGTAAGTGGTTTTAAACCTGGAATAATTGGAACAGTTATTCACATATCTCTACATTTTGCTGAAAATTCAAAGAATTTCTCATTATCAAAAAACATTTGTGTTACGATGTAATGTGCTCCAGCATCTACCTTTTCTTTCAAATACTTCAAATCTGTTTTCGGGCTCATCGACTCATAATGTTTTTCAGGATACCCAGCAACTCCGATACAAAAATTAGTTGATTCGGCATTTACCAATTCGTCACTGATGTAAGCACCTGTATTCATAGCTACAATTTGTTCAACTAACTCTCTGGCGTACAAATGCCCCCCAGTATCAGGTGTAAAATTTGACTCTGACTTTATAGGATCTCCACGCAAAGCAAGAACATTATTAATTCCTAAAAAGTTCAGATCAATTAAAGCATCCTCAGTTTCGTCTTTACTAAATCCACCGCAAGTCAAATGCGGCACTGCTTCAACTTTGTATTTGTTTTTTATTGCCGCACAAATACCAACCGTACCAGGGCGCTTGCGCGTAGCATTTCGCTTTAAAAGTCCATTAGAGGGTCAATTCCATCATATAGTTTTTTTATGCTGCTACCTTTTAATGGCGGCAGAATCTCAAAACTGAATAGTGTTTTTCCATTAGCTTTATTTATGCAATCTACTACGTTCATTTAGGATAATTTTAAGTGGCAAATATAACCTCCAAATTCTTCTGAAACTTACCATTATAGTATATAAAATAAGTATTATTAATCTTTAGGATGACTTAACTTCGCAGCCGGTAATAAAGCTAAATATCTCAATGAAAAACATCCGAAATTTCTGCATAATAGCCCATATTGATCATGGAAAAAGCACTCTAGCTGATCGTCTGCTTCAACTAACTCATACTATATCGGACAGGGACCTTCAAGAGCAGACATTAGATGATATGGACATTGAACGTGAACGAGGCATTACGATTAAAAGCCATGCTATTCAGATGGATTATGAGCAGGACAATGAGCACTATATTCTGAACTTAATTGATACTCCTGGCCATGTTGACTTTTCTTACGAAGTAAGTCGTTCGATTGCTGCTTGTGATGGCGCATTATTAATCGTAGACGCAACCCAAGGAATTCAAGCACAGACGATTTCGAATCTTTACTTAGCTATAGAAAGTGATTTAGAGATTATTCCAGTTCTAAACAAAATGGATTTGCCTAGTGCTAGTCCAGAAGAAGTAAAAGATCAGATTGTTGAGCTAATTGGCTGTGAACGAGAAGATATTTTATCAGCATCGGGCAAAACTGGCTTTGGCGTTGATACCATATTAGAGGCAGTAGTAAAACGTGTTCCTGCACCTGTAGGAAATCCAGAAGCACCCTTAAGAGCTATGATTTTCGATTCGGTTTTTAATTCGTTCCGAGGAATTATTGCTTACTACAGAGTATTTGACGGAGAAATTAAAAAAGGTGATAAGGTTAAATTTCTGAATACGGGAAAGGAATATTTCGCAGATGAAATAGGAATACTAAAACTGAAACAAGAAAAAAGAGACTCTGTTAAGGCGGGTGATGTAGGCTATATTATTTCAGGAATAAAAGAAGCAAAAGAAGTAAAGGTTGGTGATACCATTACACATGTATCTAGACCATGTGAGAAAATGGTTCAGGGTTTTGAAGACGTGAAACCTATGGTCTTTGCAGGAATATACCCTGTCGACACTGACGAATATGAAGAGCTGAGAGATGCAATGGGCAAGCTTCAATTGAATGATGCCTCCCTAACCTATGAACCGGAGTCATCCATGGCTCTTGGATTTGGATTTCGTTGTGGATTTTTGGGAATGCTTCACATGGAAATTGTGCAAGAACGACTGGAGCGAGAATTCGATATGACTGTAATTACTACAGTTCCAAATGTTAGTTATTTCGCTACTGATAAAAAAGGTGAAGTAATAAACGTTCATAATCCAAGTGACTTCCCAGACCCTTCAAAACTAGATTTTGTTGAAGAACCCTATATCAATGCACAAATAATTACAAAAGCCGACTTTATAGGCCCGGTAATGAGCCTTTGTATTGAAAAACGAGGAATTCTCAAAAACCAAGTATACTTAACAACCAATCGAGTAGAAATAAACTTTGAAATGCCATTGGCGGAAATTGTTTTTGATTTTTACGACCGCCTAAAATCAGTCTCTAAAGGCTATGCATCATTTGACTATTCGCCAATTGGATTCCGAAAATCAGACCTATCCAAATTAGACATTTTACTAAATGGCGAACAAGTAGATGCACTTTCTGCTCTAATTCACAGAAGCAATGCTTATCATTTTGGTAAAAAAATATGTGAAAAGCTACGCCAACTAATTCCAAGACAACAATTTGATATTGCAATTCAAGCAGCAATTGGAGCTAAAATTATTTCTAGAGAAACTGTAAAAGCACTTCGTAAAGATGTAACAGCAAAATGCTATGGTGGAGATATTAGCCGTAAAAGAAAGCTGCTTGAAAAACAGAAAAAAGGAAAGAAAAGAATGCGTCAAGTTGGAAGTGTAGAAGTTCCACAAGAAGCATTTTTAGCAGTTCTAAAATTGAACGATTAGGCACAATAGTTGCAGTGGGCCTTCACTCAATGAGCACACTTTTTTCCTACATTAAATATAGCTTGTTTTTGTTATTGATAGGCTGTGGAACTGGAAGCTGGGCTCAGGTTGTTTCGGTATTTGACATCAACAGGTTAGACCCCATTAAAGATGTTTTTATTATCGATGCTAAATTCGAAAAATCTGCTGCGAGTAATAAGTATGGTCAGATTGATTTAGGAGCCTTTAAATCGGGGGACACGCTTTTAATTCAACATCCTTCGTATATCAAGAGAATATTGAGTTACAACCAAATAATAGCTTCAAACAAAACCATATATCTAACCGAAAGTGCTGTTGATTTAGGCGAGTTTTTAGTATTAGCAAATAAGAGAGTTCAAGCTAAAAGCGAGGTACCTAGCAGCCTTATTTCTCTTAAATCATCAGAAATCCAATTCAACAATTCACAAACTTCAGCAGATTTATTAGGAGCTAGCGGTGAAGTTTTTATTCAAAAAAGTCAACTTGGTGGAGGAAGTCCGATGATTCGCGGTTTTTCTGCTAATCGCATTCTAATTGTAGTAGATGGAATAAGAATGAATAACGCTATTTTTCGTTCTGGGAATCTTCAAAACGTAATATCAATAGATCCAAACATGGTTGAACTCACAGAAGTTATTATGGGTCCAGGTTCTGTAATGTACGGTTCAGATGCTCTTGGTGGAGTAATGAACTTTCACACTTACAAACCTCAACTTTCATTTACCAAAGATTCAATCGTTTCAAGTTCAACAGCAATGGTACGCTATGCTTCTGCAAATCAAGAACGAACCATTCACGTCAATACTAATATTGGTGGAAATAAGCTAGGTGCTGTTTTTGGAATTACAGCATCAAGATTTGGCAACCTGCGCTCTGGTTCAGTTAGAAAAAATGGCTATGAAAAATTTGGGGAGAGAACATGGTATCAAACTCAAATAAATAATCAAGACACTTTCATAACTAACCCCAACAAAAACGATCAGGTTGAATCGGGCTACGATCAATTAAACCTCACTGGAAAGCTAAGGTACCAACCCACCCAAAATATCAACTTGATTTATACAGCTCAATATGCAAATACGACCGACCTGCCTCGGTACGACAGACTCACGGAAGAAAGAGCAAATGCACCACGTTACGCTGAATGGTATTATGGGCCTCAATTGTGGTTTAATACCAACCTAGCAGCCAATTTTGATATTCGAAATGATGCATGGGATAAGGTTCGAATCACAGTAGGTTATCAGAAGTTTAAGGAGTCTAGAAACGATCGAAAATATAAATCTACTCTCTTAAGGTCCCGTTCTGAAGAAGTTAACGCATATAATCTAAACGTAGATTTCGATAAAAAAATAGGCAAAAAGCATACTTTTTTTTATGGTGTCGATGGAATTTATAACGATGTAACGTCAACTGGCAAATTAACGGACATTTCCAATAACACTGAGTCAGTTGCCTCTTCTCGTTACCCAGATGGAGGAAGCTATTGGCTCAATGCTGCCGCTTATCTAACATGGAACTGGAGATTATCCAAAAAAGTAAAGTTAAGTTCGGGAATTCGCTACACTTACATAGAAATGGAGTCTCAATTTAACGACACTACTTTCTATAATTTCCCTTTTGACAATATCCATTTATCAACATCCGCTTTTAATGGCAGCTTTGTGGGATTGACATTCAACCCGAATAAAAATTGGCAAGGAAAACTTAATAGCTCAAGTGGATTTAGAGCACCAAACATTGATGATTTAGCCAAAGTATTTGATAGTGAGCCTGGAAGTGTTGTTGTTCCAAATCAAAACTTAAAACCAGAATTCACTTACGACATTGACGTGAGCGTAGCGAGGAAAATAAACGAACAAGGAAAAGTTGAAATCGTAGGGTTCTACACTTATTTAGTAAACGCAATGGTCAGGCGTGATGCTTCTTTTAATGGAAAAGATTCGATACTCTATGACGGCGTTTTAAGTAAAGTTCAATCTATTAAAAATGCGGGCTCAGCTCATATTTATGGATTATCAGCAACCATAGCGGCCAATATCACAAAGCGTATTGGCGTTATACAAACCTTTACCATTATGGATGGTGAAGAACTTGAAACTAAAAATGCATTGCGTCATGTGCCACCAGCGTTTGGAAAGACTAGCTTTAGATACCGTTATAAAAAAGTTAATGCTGAAATTTTTAGCCGCTACAATGCATGGAGGCATAAAGAAGATTTAGCACCCGAAGAGTCGGGTAAGCCTAACCTGTATACTGCCAATGGAACGCCCGCTTGGGCAACATTAAACTTAAGAACATCATACGCTTTCAATAAATACCTAAGCGCGAATTTCAGCGTTGAAAATATTCTAGACAAACACTACCGGCCCTATTCGAGTGGAATTTCTGCACCTGGAAGAAATTTCATTTTTAGCCTCAGAGCAATGATTTAATATCTTTATACTCTAAATAAAACTCATGAAAAAAATTGGTGTTTTAACCTCTGGAGGAGATGCCCCAGGAATGAATGCAGCTATTCGTGCTGTTGTTAGAACAGGAGTATCAAAAGGAATTCAAGTTGTGGGTGTCATAGAAGGTTTTAACGGTTTAACTGAAGGGAAATTCCAAGACCTAGGAACTAGAGATGTAAGCAACATTCTGCAACGTGGAGGAACAATTTTAAAATCTGCCAGAAGTAAAGCCTTTAGAACCACTGAAGGAAGAAAACAAGCGTTTGAGAATGTCAAAAAAGAAGGTTTGGAAGGCTTAATTGTAATTGGAGGAAACGGATCCTTTGCAGGAGCGTCTATTTTTTACAACGAATATGCTGTTCATTACATTGGTATTCCAGGAACGATAGACAATGACTTATTCGGCACCGATTTTACGCTAGGGTTTGATACCGCATGCAATACTGTTATAGAAGCCGTTGATCGAGTTAAAGACACTGCAGCATCGCATAATAGATTATTTTTTATTGAAGTAATGGGGAGAGACTCAGGTTATATTGCGCTTACAACCGGAATTGCAACTGGCGCCGAAGAAATTTTACTTCTAGAAACTGCCACAAATGTTGATGACTTAATCGCTCGCTTAGAAAAAGCACAAACCAATAGAAAAAACTCATCAATTGTAATTGTTGCCGAGGGTGATGATGGCGGAGGCGCGTATGCAATTGCTGAAAAAGTGAAAGAAAAATACATCCAATACGATACATGAGTAACAATTCTCGGACATGTTCAACGTGGAGGAAGGCCTTCAGCAATTGATAGGGTATTGGGGTGTCGTTTTGGCCACGCTGCTGTTGAGGCAATCTTAGCGACTAAGTCTGACATCATGGTAGGTGTGCTGAATAATGAAATCATTGAGACTCCTGTTTCAGATACGATTTCAAAAACTAAACCATTGCCCCAGCATCTGTTTCACATAAAAGAAGACCTCACAATATAAACCCCTTAGCTCAATAGATTGTATAGTTGGTATGAAAAAGGTAGGAGATTATTTCCCAGAGTTTGAATTGACCAATGAAAATGGAGAGTTACTGAGTTTAAATACTATACTTGAAAAAGGTCCAGCTGTGTTGTTCTTTTACCCGAAAGACAACACTTCAGGTTGTACAAAAGAAGCTTGTGAGTTTCGAGACTCCTATGAACAATTTAACTCACTTAAGACCAATGTTGTAGGAATAAGTAGTGATAACCAAAAATCTCATAAAAACTTTAAGGATAAGCATCAACTAAACTTTCCTTTATTGACGGACAAAGGAGGTAAACTTAGAATTAGGGCAGGAATTAAAACTTCGTTTTTTGGGTTAATTCCAGGTAGAGTAACCTTTGTTGTAGGAAAAGACAGAAAAATAATACAGATTACAGATAGCCAACTTGAGCTTAGCGCCCATGTTAAAAATGCAATTCGAGCGCTGGAGGAAATTAGCTAATTAAATAAGCTTCTGGAATTTCACAAACGGGTATTGGCTTCATCTTATGCTGATTAGCTGTATTAAGTCGGTTATAAATGCCCAACACTTCTTGTTGTCGTTTAGACAAACCTTGATGACTTTGACCTTTAGGAAAACCCATTGCCCATTCCAATTCTGCATAAGTTGCTCCAAGTTGATCTTCGTCGGTTCGATCATCGCCCCAAAGTCCATCAGTCGGCGGAGCAGTTAAAATTTCTTCTCCAACACCGATATAATCGGCCAATTCAAAAACTTGACTTTTCACTAAATCGGCAATTGGGCTTAAATCAACTCCTCCGTCACCGTATTTAGTGTAAAAACCAACGCCAAAGTCTTCCACTTTATTTCCAGTACCTAATACTAACTTGCTTTCAATACCAGCAAAATAGTAAAGGGTAGTCATACGAAGCCTAGCACGAGAATTTGCTAAACTTAAATCGCGTTGCTCACTTTTTTCAATTTGTGGGATTGTATTTAAAAAACCATCGTACATAGCGCTTAAATCGACCTCCAAAGAACGAACATTAGAAAACCGACTCTTTAAACCTTCTATATGATTATTCGCTCTTTTTAATTGAGATTCCTCTTGGTGAATAGGCATTGAAACACATAACACTTCTGCACCTGTTTGAGCGGCTAGTGTACTCGTTAAAGCAGAATCGATTCCTCCGGAGATACCAATGACAAAACCTTTAGTTTCTGCCTTTAAATTGTAGGCTTTCAACCAATTTGTAATAAAATCACTGGTGTTCTGTAACTGCATTAATTTGTCGTTTGATTAAAAATAGACCCCCAAATGTATAACGATGGAACGAGGTAAAGCCTTATATGCCTGACCAGTTTTGGCTAACGAAACATTTGTTTGAGCCAAGTCTGTGTTTCCATTAGAATTAACAGCGTAAGAATCACCTTTTAATATATTCGTTAATCCATTTTCAAAGGTACAACCAATTACAAAGAATGTCTCTCCGGTTATTCTTCGCTCCCATTCTCCCCCTATCTTTAAGCTAAATTTAGCTGCTTGAGAAAATGAACTAGCATCATTGACCTTTGTTTCATTCATTTCTGCAGAGCCTACTTCTAAGAATGACTCCGTTAAGTTTTGGCTTGAATTAATCCTAAAGCCACTTCCGAACCCAAACCAACCTGCAATATGAGAGTAGCCTATTTCGTCACTCCGCATTTTAATTCCTATTGGAATCTCCAAATAATTTAATCCGATTTCATTTTCGACTGTACTTGCAGTCAGCACCTTTGATGAATTTAAAACTGCACCAGCATAGCTTAAGTTATAGTCATAGTTCTGAATCATTATTCCGGTACTCACAAAATAATTGTCATTTCCTTGAAGTCTAAAGTCTGCATATAAACCATAATTAAAAGAAACACTAGTTTGAGTGCTTTCTAAACCTTCCGTTTTTGTATTGAGCCAATAAATAGAGGGCCCTGCTGCTAAACCAAATTTAAACTTACGTTCTTGAGCATCAAGCGTTGATGATAACAGGAAAGCTGATATTAGAAACCCAACAGAAAGAATGACACTTTTTGGTGCTAACTTATTCATGATGCTTCGCTACTTTTGCGCAGCGTTTAAATGCAATTATAGATACTGAATGCCTCATTTTTACAGACATATTTCTAAACTTTTCATAAGCATAATCTTAATAACGTCTTGCGCTGATAAGAAAAAAGAAATTGACATTACCAAGGTAAACCTAGAATTGAAAATTTCGCGATTGGACAAGGAACTCTTTGCTCAAGATGAAACCATGCAAATTAAAATCCCTATGCTATCTCAACAGTATGGCGAATTCTTTTCACGGTATACTGAAGATATGCTAAACCTTGGTGCAATTGGCGACCCCGCCTTACCCAATGCTTATAAGCAATTTGTTTACGATACGGATATTAGCAAAGTAGCAAAAGATGTTACTGAAGAATACCATGATTTCTCCATTGAGACTCAATCATTAACAAGTGCATTTAAGCGATATAGTGTGTTGTTTCCAAATAGAACTATCCCTGAAATTGTTACAATAATATCAGGGTTTACCTATAAAATTGCAGCTACTGAAAAAACACTTGCAATAGGCTTAGACATGTACCTTGGCGCTAATTATCCTTATTACGCGTCTGTTCAATTTCCAGCTTACCGCAAAACGACATTCGAAAGAAAAAACATAGTAAGCGATGCACTGACGGGTTGGGTAACAACTGAATTTTTAAAGCCAGATAGTTCTAACTCCATGATTGATGAAATCATCTACGAGGGAAAAATTTTGTACTTGTTGGATCTTTTACTTCCCGGTACTAACGATGAAACAAAAATTGGATATTCTGCTGAACAATTAAAGTGGTGCAAAGACAATGAAATGGCAATGTGGGGTCATTTTGTAAATGAAAAATTGCTCTTCAGTCAAATTAAAGGAGACTATTTCAAATACGTAAATGAAGGCCCTTTTACCCCTGGCTTTGACCGTGCATCCCCTGCAAGAACTGGAAACTGGCTTGGCTGGCAAATCGTACGAATGTACATGGACAATAACCCAAAGGTTTCAGCAATTGATTTAATGAACAATAAAGATGCTCAAGGAATTCTCAATGCATCAAACTACAAACCCAAAAAGTAATGGCAAAAAAATCTCAAATAGTAATTGACGTTGAATTGGATGAAAATAGTGTTCCAGATAAAATGGCTTGGAAATCAACAGAAAATGATGAGTCCGGAGACTGTGACGCAGCCTTTTTATCGATTTGGGATAGCAAACAAAAAAATACGCTAAAAATTGACCTCTGGACTAAGGACATGACAACTGATGATATGAAAATACTTTATCATCAGACGTTCCTTACAATGAGTGATGCATTAGAACGCAGCACCGGAGAAGGAAAAATGGCTCACCAACTCCGCGAATTTGCAAGATATTTTGGAGAAGAAATGGGAATAATAGAGCGCTCTTAAAGCGACATATTTACTTTATCGATATATCCTAACAAATCAGCTTTCCCCTCACCTTCTGTTGCTGAGGTATAAAACATTACGGGAAGTTCATCCCAATCTTCCTGAAGTCGTTTACGGTAGTTTTCAATATTGGTCTTCAGTTTTTGCGTTTTATTCTTATCAATCTTTGTAAAAACAATGCTGAACGGAAGTCCTTCTTCTCCGAGCCATTGAATAAATTCCAGATCTATTTTTTGTGGTTCAAGTCGTGAGTCAACCAAAACAAAAACATTAGTAAGCTGCTCTCTTTGTAATAAATACTCCTCAATAAAACCGGCCCATTTAACACGTTTCTTTTTTGAAACTACAGCATATCCATACCCAGGTAAATCCACCAAATGCCACATTTTCTCTACATCAGTTTCACTAATCACTTCAAAGTGATTTATCAACTGGGTTTTGCCCGGCTTTGAACTCACCTTTGCTAAGTTCTTGTGGTTAGCCAAACAATTAATCAATGACGATTTTCCCACATTAGATCTTCCTATAAATGCATACTCCGGCAATTTTCCACTTGGACATTGAGAGACTTTCTCACTACTTTTCAGAAAGGTGAATGACTTTAACTTCATGGAAAATTTATGTTTTTACTTGTATAGTGAGTCTAGGTAATCAGCTAGAATTCTGTTGAATTCTTGTGGCTGCTCCATCATTGCAGCATGACCGCATTTATCAATCCAATACAATTGTGACTGAGGTAAAAGGCTATGAAATTCTTCTGCAACTTCTGGCGGAGTAATAGTATCGTTTTTACCCCAAATCAAACAAGAAGGTATTGTCATAAACTCTAGCTCTTTTGCCATATTGTGGCGAATTGCAGATTTAGCTAAGGCTATAATCCTGAGTGCTCTGGACTTATCATTTACAACTTCGTAACATTCATCGACCAATTCTTTTGTAGCAACAGTTGGGTCATAAAATGTATACTCTACTTTTTGTTTTATAAACTCATAATTTTCTCTTTTCGGAAATGTTCCTCCAAAAGAATTTTCATACAAGCCCGATGATCCAGTAAGTATAATACTTCCTACACTGTCCAAGTGCGTTGAAGTGTACACTAAAGCAACATGACCTCCCAAGGAATTTCCTAAAAGATTCACTTTCTCAAAACCTTTATATTCAATAAAGTCTCTAAGAAACTTGGATAAGTTCTTGACATTCGTGTTTATTACAGGCAATGTATACAAGGGTAAAATCGGAATAACAACTTTATAGCCTTTTTTAGCGAAGTAAGGAACGACCTCCACAAAGTTACTGAGAGCGCCAAATAATCCGTGAAGAATCAATATTACCGGACCTTCACCTTCCTCAATGTATTCAAATTGGCCTTCTTTCTTTAGCGTGTCTTGCATGAGTTATATTAAACTTCTGATTGAATCAAAAATAATCATTTGACAATAAATCAACGCCACCCAAATCCAATAAGACGGATAGAAATATCAACACCTATTTTAAAACAAAATCCCTTCTTGAGTCGGGCAACTCAAGCTTACCCAACAACCTGTATATCAATCTATAAAATGATAAAACGTTTAAAGTTTTCAACAAAGTGGTAAAAAATGGAATTATGTGGGAAAAAGTGGGAGAATTCTTATAATTTTACACTCAATTTTTCAGCAATAGTTGTAATGATCAGTTTGTTAGGAGAGTACGATTGTAAAATGGATGCCAAAGGCCGGATCATGCTACCTAATGGGCTAAAAAAACAGCTGGAAGCGTTAGTTCATGAAGGATTTGTTGTTAACCGAGATATTCATGAACCCTGTTTAGTACTTTACCCTCAAGCAGAGTGGAATAAAGTCTCCAAGCAACTATCTAAACTGAACCGATTTATTAAAAAGAATGCATTATTTATTCGAAAATTCAATAATGGGGCTACTCCAATAACGCTTGATGGTACAGGCAGACTCTTAATTCCAAAGACGCTTTTCAAAACAGCATCTCTAGAAAAAGAGATTAAGGTTATTGGAAATGGAGAGCGAATTGAAATATGGTCAACCAAGAATTACGAGCAAATGCTCGAAAGCGAAGAGTTTGATTTCTCTGAACTCGCAGAGGAAGTTATGGGTGATATAAGTCCAGATGCGGATGACTAAGTATCACACTCCAGTATTATTTAAAGAAAGCATAGAGGGCCTTTCCCTCCAAGACAACAGCTGCTATGTCGATGTAACATTTGGCGGAGGCGGACACGCTCGCGGAATTTTAGAGGCTAACAATTCTTGTCGATTGATTGCTTTTGACCAAGATCCAAATAGTCATGAAAACGAAATTGATGATGAGCGGTTTTCTTTAGTCAAACAAAACTTTCGCTACCTAAAAAACAATCTTAGAATGTTAGCAGCTATCCCAATAGACGGCTTGCTTGCTGACCTTGGCGTGTCTTCTCATCAATTTGACATTCCAGATCGCGGGTTTAGCACTCGTTTCGATGGCCCTCTAGACATGAGAATGAATCCGCAACAGCCAAATAGCGCTGCCGATATCCTAAATACAAAAACTCAAGAAGAGCTTTCCACAATGTTCCGACTGTATGGGGAAATTAATAATGCATGGAAACTTGCTGGAGCTATCGTAACCGAAAGAGATCTCGTGAAATTCAAAACCACAGACCAATTAAAACAAATCGCTAAAAAATTCACCCCAGAAAAAAAACTTAATCAATATCTAGCACAAGTTTTTCAAGCCTTAAGAATAGAGGTAAACAACGAACTTGAAGCATTAAAAGAGCTGCTTTCTCAATCCGCTCAAGTCCTAAAACCTAAAGGCAGGTTAGTCTTCATTTCTTACCATTCACTGGAAGATAGATTAGTAAAGAATTACTTCAAAACTGGGAATTTCGAAGGAATACCAGAAAAAGATTTTTATGGAAACTTACTACGCCCATTAGACCCAATAAACAGGAAAGTAATAACACCGTCCACAGAAGAATTAAAAGAAAATCCACGATCACGCAGTGCTAAACTCCGAATAGCTGAGAAAAGATAATGGCTGCAGAAAAAAATATCGCAAAAAAGAAGCGCAGCATAATTGCGGACTTGGTGAATGGTAACATTCTTACTCGTGAAACAGTAATTGACCACCTCCCCTATTTCCTGTTTTTGGCCCTTTTGGCTCTGACCTATATATCAAGTGGATTTCTTGCAGAAGAAAATGTAAGAAACCTAAACACTGTAAATGGTGAGATTAAGGAATTGAGAAGCGAATATATTACCATCAAGTCGGAGCTTATGTACAGAAGTAAGCAAAGTGAGGTAATTAAAATAATTAAAGAAAAAGAACTGGGACTGGAAGAGTCTTTTGAGCCTCCAAAGAAAATTGTAAAAACCGAGTTCGATGAGTAATAAGCAGAAACTCATACGGCGGGTTTACCCAATATACATGATGCTCATCTTATTTGGGATAGGTATAATTTTTAAAATCGGCCAAGTCCAATTTATCGAAGGTGATCATTGGCAAGAACTTGCAAAATCCTACTCTACAAAACACAGGAAAATTGATGCTATTCGAGGGAATATTTATGCCTCTGACGGAAGTCTAATAGCGACATCAGTTCCAAAATACGAAGTGCGTTTTGACCTAAATGCCGAAGCCATTACGAATGACTTATTCGCCAAAAACATTGACACACTTTGTGTAGAACTTTCAAAACTACTTCCAGAGAAAAGCAAAAATCAGTGGAAAGCTGAGCTTACCCAAGCGCGAAAAAACGGCGCCAGATATCATCTTATTCGCCGAAAACTTTCTTACACACAAATTAAAAAAATGCGTCAATTCCCTCTGTTTAATAGGGGTAAATACAAAGGTGGGTTTATTTCTATCCAACAAAATAAAAGAGAAAAACCATTTCAAGTATTGGCTTCTAGGACTATTGGTTACAGTCGTGACAACTCCAAACCAGTTGGCTTAGAAGGTGCATATAATAAAGTATTAAGTGGCACTCAAGGGCTGCAACTCATGCAAAAAATAGCTGGTGGAATTTGGATGCCCATTGAAGACGAAAATGAAATAGAGCCTGAAGATGGCGCTGATGTAGTCACAACAATTGACATTAACATTCAAGATGTTGCGGAAAACGCATTACTCGAGCAACTAATCAAGCAAGATGCCGACCACGGCTGTGTTGTGTTAATGGAGGTGGCAACGGGTGAAGTAAAAGCAATAGCTAATCTCAATAAAACTAAAAGCGGTAAGTATTGGGAAACCTACAATTATGCTGTTGGCGAAAGCACCGAACCTGGATCAACATTCAAGTTAGCTTCTCTAATTGCCGCACTTGAGGATGGGTATATTGATTTAACAGATAGCGTGGAAACAGGCAAGGGTGTTTTTAAATTTTACGATCGAAAAATGTATGATTCGAGAGTTGGAGGGTATGGTAAAATTACCATAAAACGCGCCTTTGAAGTTTCTTCAAATATAGCGGTAGCTAGGACCATTAGTGAAAACTACAGAAGTAACCCTCAAAAATTTATTGATCGTCTGTACAAGATGAACCTGCACCAAAAGCTAGGTATTAAAATATATGGAGAAGGAGAGCCAAGAATCAAATCAGCAAATGATCCGACTTGGAGTGGAATTTCTCTTCCGTGGATTTCCCATGGTTACGAAGTCTCACTTACGCCACTTCAAATCCTAACATTTTACAATGCTGTAGCAAATGATGGAAAAATGGTCAAGCCACGATTTGTAAAAGAAATTCGCAAAATAGGCGTGCCCATAAAAACTTTTGGTCCAGAGGTAATAAATCCAGCGATTTGCTCTAAAGCTACAATCGAAAAAGCAAAAGCTATGTTAGAGGGCGTCGTTCAACAAGGAACCGCTACAAACTTAAAAAATGCCAATTTCAAAATTGCTGGTAAGACAGGAACTGCACAGATATATAATGCGAAAACTGGTTACAAAACCGACAAGCAAGTAAGTTATCAAGCTTCTTTTGTAGGTTATTTTCCAGCTAACAATCCAATGTATAGCTGCATCGTAGTAGTTAACGCACCCTCTAAAAACGTTTATTACGGAAACCTAGTAGCGGGGCCAATTTTTAAAGAAATAGCCGATAAAGTCTATGCAACTAGTATACAGCTTCATAAGGAATTACAGAACACCACTCATTTAGCCGAACGCACACCAATTCCTGTTTCCAAAAATGGAAATCGATACGATTTAGATAACGTTTACTCAAAATTAAAAGTGCCTTCATCCCAAAAAGGAGAAAATGCTACTTGGGTGGCCGCGTCAACAGGTCGAGATAAAGTAACCCTGTATAAGCGGGTATTTAAATTGGGCATTGTTCCAAACTTTATTGGCATGGACCTAAAGGATGCCATCTACATCATTGAAAATATGGGACTTAAAGCCGATTTCTCTGGTAAAGGAACTATTAAGGAACAAACGCCAAGTGCGGGGTCTAAAGTTGAAAATTTTGATAGCGTAAAACTCATTCTTACCTAAATGAAATTACTAAAAGACATACTATATAAAGTTGCAATGAATCGCGTGGTGGGCTCCACCAATGTTGCTATTCAAAATATTTGCTTTGACTCTAGAGAAGTAGGTCAGTTTTCTGTTTTTGTTGCTATTAGAGGAACACAAAGTGATGGTCACGATTTCATCCAACAAACTGTGGAGAAAGGTGTGCTCGCCCTGGTTTGTGAGGAAATCCCTGAAGAAACTGCAGAAAACGTAACCTATATTGAAACCAAAGACAGCAATAGTGCATTAGCCCTAATGGCATGTAATTTTTACAACAATCCTTCAGATGAAATCAAACTAATTGGAATAACGGGTACAAACGGAAAAACAACCACTGTAACCATTCTTCATCAACTTTTCATGAACCTTGGACATAAGTGTGGCTTACTTTCTACGGTTGTAAATAAAATTCAGAGGGAGGAAATTCCTTCTACTCATACCACACCAAATCCACTAGAATTAAACCGGCTTTTAAGGCAAATGGTTGATGAAGAATGCACCCACTGCTTCATGGAAGTAAGCTCTCATGCATTGGTTCAGCGAAGAACTGAAGGTGTAAATTTTAAAATAGGCATTTTCACAAATATCACTCATGAACATTTAGATTACCACGGGACATTTGATGAATACATCAAAGCCAAAAAAATGCTGTTTGATGACTTAGGTGCAAACAGTTTTGCGCTCCTAAACCGAGATGATTTTCACAATGAAGTCATGGTTCAAAATACGAAAGCCGAAGTCTACACCTATGGTTTAAAAACTATGGCAGACTTCAAGTGTAAAATCATAGAAAATGACTTTACTGGTTTATTGCTAAATATTGACAACCAAGAAGTATGGACTCGATTAATTGGTCGTTTCAACGCTTACAATGTACTTACGGCTTATTCTGCTGCTAAAATTCTAGAAGAAGACTCTACAGGAATACTTACTGAAATTTCAAAGCTAACTCCGGTTAGAGGCAGATTTCAGCAAATAAAAGCTAGCAATGGTATTACTGGAATAGTAGATTATGCACACACACCAGATGCACTTTTAAAGGTATTAGAAACCATAAATGAAATAAAAAACGACGACCAAAAAGTCTTTACAATCGTTGGATGCGGTGGAAATAGAGATAAAACCAAACGACCTGAAATGGCAAAAATTGCTATCAATAATAGCGATAAAGTCATCCTCACTTCTGACAACCCAAGGCATGAAGATCCTGAGGCCATAATAGCCGATATGGAGAAAGGCGTAGAGCCAGTAAACTCAAAAAAGACCCTTGCAATTACCAATAGAAAAGAGGCGATAAAAGCAGCAGTCAGTCAAGCACAACCTGACGACATTATTTTAATTGCTGGAAAAGGGCACGAAACCTATCAATTAATTGGAGACAAAGTACTTGACTTCAATGACATGGAAATTCTTACTGAGTACTTAAAACAATTTGCTTCGTAATGCTATACTATCTTTTTCAATATCTAAATTCAATAGACTTCCCCGGAGCAGGTGTTTTCAACTATATCACCTTTCGAGCGGCAGTAGCAGTCATTCTTTCATTAATTATCTCAATGGTTTTTGGCAAAAAAATCATTGGCTGGTTGCAAAAAAATCAATTTGGTGAAACAGTAAGAGACTTAGGGTTAGAAGGCCAAATGGCCAAACAAGGAACACCTACTATGGGCGGGCTGATTATCCTAGCTTCAATTCTTATTCCTGCTCTATTGGTCGGGAAACTAGATAACATTTATGTCCAAATTATGATTATTTCAACCATCGGTTTTGGAATAATTGGCTTTACTGATGACTACTTAAAAATCAAATACAAAAATAAAGACGGGCTAGCAGGTAAATTCAAAATTGTTGGACAAGTAGCAATTGGATTAATTGCAGGCGCAATGCTTTATTTCAGTGACGGTACCGTAATTAGGCACAAAGAATTTATTGAGGAAAATAGTACAACAACAGAAATTCAAAATCAAGCTGAATCCAACGCCAGCAACAAAGAAAACTATACCTGGCAAGAGAGCAAAGGACTCCAAACAACCATTCCTTTCATTAAAAACAACGAATTCGACTACATGTGGCTCATTAGCTGGATGGGTGATTGGACTTCAAAGTTTGGTTGGATTATATTTTTACCCATAGTAATAATAATATCCACTGCGGTTAGCAATGGCGCCAACATGACCGACGGTCTAGATGGGCTAGCCACCGGCACCTCAGCAATCATTGGAACCACCTTAGGGATATTTGCTTACCTAAGTGGTAACTACATTTTCGCGGATTACCTCAACATCATGTACATACCCGATTCTGGCGAGTTGGTGGTGTTTATTGCGGCATTTGTAGGAGCCTGTGTTGGATTCTTATGGTACAATTCTTACCCTGCCCAAGTATTTATGGGTGATACGGGCAGCCTTTCAATTGGAGGCATTATCGCTGTCTTCGCTATAGCCATCAGAAAGGAATTATTGATTCCAATTCTATGCGGAATCTTTTTAGTAGAAAATTTATCTGTAATCATTCAGGTAGCCTATTTCAAATACACCAAGAAAAAATATGGTGAAGGTCGGAGAGTCTTTAAGATGGCTCCATTACACCATCACTATCAAAAATTAGGAATACCCGAACCCAAAATTGTTTCTCGCTTCTGGATTGTAGGCATTATGCTCGCGATTATAAGCATTGTAACACTAAAATTAAGGTAAGGTGCAGAAACTGGTTGTACTCGGAGCAGGCGAAAGCGGTTGTGGTGCTGCCATTTTAGGCAAGAAAAAAGGTTTTGAAATATTTGTTTCTGATAAAGGAACAATCTCTAAAAAATCGAAGGACGTTCTTTTACATAACAATATTCCTTTCGAGGAGGAAAAACATACTGAGCAGCAAATACTATCTGCTAATTTGGTAATTAAAAGCCCAGGAATACCTGATACAATTCCGTTAATTCAAGCAATTGAACAAAAAGGAATTCCAATTATTGATGAATTGGACTTTGCAAGCAGGTATTACCAAAAACCGATAATTGCCATTACAGGTTCAAATGGAAAAACAACAACTACCCTCTTAAACAGTCACGTTTTTAATAAAGCTGATAAACAGGTAATTATTGCTGGTAATGTCGGGCAAAGTTTTGCAAAACAAGTGGCTAGTGAAATAGACGGTGACTTAGCAGTAATTGAAATAAGTAGCTTTCAATTGGATAGAATCGAAACATTCAAACCGCACATTGCCATTTTGCTCAATATTACTCCCGACCATTTGGATAGGTACAATGATGATTTCGAACTATACGCAGCTTCAAAAATGCGCATTACAAAAAATCAAACAAAAGAAGATTTTTTAATCTACAACATTGACGACCCTACTATTTGCCGTCACCTCGAAAGCACAAAAACAAAAGCACAGCTCATTCCCATTTCGCTGGAAAAACGAGATGGAATGGGCGCATGGATAGATAACAAGGATTTAATAATTAATATAAAAACAGGTATAACAATGTCAATTCAAAAATTAGCATTACAGGGAAAGCACAACCTTTACAATTCGATGGCAGCAGGAGTTGCCGGAAGGATTCTCGAATTGAGAAAGGAAATCATTCGAGAGAGTTTAAACGACTTTCAAAACATAGAGCACCGCTTAGAGACGGTTACTCAAGTATGCGGCGTAAGCTACATAAACGACTCAAAGGCAACTAATGTAAATAGCACATGGTATGCGTTGGAGTCTATGGAAGAAAAAACCATATGGATAGTAGGCGGCGTTGACAAAGGCAACAACTATGATTCGTTAATTCCATTGGTAAAAGATAAAGTAAAAGCAATTGTTTGCTTAGGTATTGACAATTCTAAAATTCACGCTGCTTTTGGTGGTATAATAGAAAAGATTTACGATACCGAAAGCATGTATGATGCGGTTAGAACTGCATATAGTATTGCTCAAAAAGGCGATGCAGTACTTCTATCTCCTGCTTGTGCTAGCTTCGATTTATTTGACAACTATGAGGATAGAGGTCGTCAATTTAAAGTTGCCGCAAGAGGACTATAATTGAAAACCGTTCTAAAATATTTCAAAGGAGATAAAGCCATATGGCTAATAGCGTTAATGTTGGCGGTATTTAGCTTGTTATTGGTCTACAGCTCCATTGTAACCTTAGCTTATAAGCATCAGGGAGGAAATACTGCGTATTACCTTTTTCGTCATGGAATATTTTTAGGACTTGGGTTTGTGCTTATGTACGTAACCCATAAAATGAAGTATTCCTACTTCTCTAGAATTGCTCAACTTTTATTATACGCGGCAGTTCCACTACTCCTGTTGACTCTACTAATTGGATCAAACCTTAATAATGCAAGTCGCTGGCTTACCATCCCGGTGATTAATCAGTCGTTTCAAACATCTGATTTAGCAAAGCTAGGATTGATAATGTACACAGCGAGAATGCTCTGGCTAAAGAAAGAAGTATTGCATGATTTTCGACAAGCGTTTATACCCATCATTATACCTGTTGCTGTGGTGTGCGCTTTGATTTTGCCTGCAAACTTTTCTACAGCGGCAGTGCTTTTTAGTGCATGTATGGTTTTAATGTACATAGGAGGTGTACCAATAAAACACTTCCTGTCTCTAATTCCGGTAGGTATCGTCGCGCTTTCCATGATTTTCTTAATCGCTCAATTTGCTCCCCAAGTCTTTCCAAGGGCAGAAACATGGAAAAAAAGGGTAGAACGCTATATGGGTGATAAAAATGCAGAGGATATAGCAGGAAATTATCAAGTGGCACAAGCCAAAATTGCAATCTCAAACGGCGGTATTATTGGGCGCGGACCTGGAAATAGCACACAGCGCGCTTTTTTACCTCATCCCTATTCTGATTTCATCTATGCTATTGTATTGGAAGAATACGGAGCGTTAGGGGGCGTATTCATACTACTGCTCTACATTGTTTTGTTCTTTAGAACCATAAAAATGTCCACTAAAACAGAGAAACCATTTCCACAATTACTTGCCATGGGAATTTCTTTCCTCATGGTGTTCCAGGCTCTAATTAATATGGGCGTTGCTGTCAACTTATTGCCTGTAACAGGTCAGCCGTTACCCTTAATGAGTATGGGAGGGACCTCCACTTGGTTTACCTGTATTGGACTTGGAATTATATTAAGTGTAAGCCGCGGAATTGATTTAGAAAATAATAGGAAAACTAAACTTGAGGATTATGCCATCGCCTAAAGTAATTCTATCTGGAGGAGGAACTGGAGGACATATTTTCCCAGCAATTGCAATTGCCAATGCAATAAAAAACCTGGAGCCCAATGCTGAAATATTGTTTGTTGGAGCGCAAGGAAGAATGGAAATGGAAAAAGTTCCTGCGGCTGGATACCCTATAGAAGGCTTATGGATTAGTGGATTTCAGCGATCATTGAGTTTAAAAAATTTAATGTTCCCTTTTAAGGTAATTAAGAGTTTACAAGCGGCTAAAAAGATTATTGAAAAATTCAATCCGGACTTAGTTATTGGCACGGGTGGATATGCCAGTGGTCCTGTTCTGCGAATTGCCACCAAAAAGAAAATACCCACTTTAATTCAGGAGCAGAATTCATACGCTGGAATAACTAATAAAATTTTAGGAAAATCAGTCAACAAGGTATGTGTCGCCTTTGAAAATATGGAGCGCTTTTTTCCTGCCGACAAAATTGTTCTTACCGGAAATCCTGTGCGTAAAACTGTGATTGAAATAGAGGGAAAACGAAATAAGGCCTGTGAGTTTTTCGGATTGCACAAAGGAAAGAAAACCATATTAATAATAGGCGGAAGTTTAGGAGCAAAAGCTATAAATGAGGCGATTTTACCGCAAATCAATCGCTTCATAGAAGAAGATGTTCAATTAATATGGCAAGCTGGAAAAGTCAGCTTTGAAACAGTTGAAGCCGGAACCAAACACCTTAAAAATAAGGGCATAAAAGTGCATCAGTTTATTGCTGAAATGGACTTAGCATATGCTGCAGCAGATTTGGTTATTTCAAGAGCTGGTGCAATTGCCGTTACAGAAATTGTGCTTACAAAAAAACCAGCAATTCTAGTTCCGTTACCTAGTGCAGCTGAAGATCATCAAACTAAAAATGCGATTGCTCTAACACAGCATGATGCTGCTTTACTCATAAGTAATTCTCAGGCTGCAAATTTATTAACAGAACAAGCTCTAAACCTAGTCCAAAATGATGAAGAGCTGAGCAAATTAGCACATAATATATCCCCTTTCGGATTGCCTAATTCAGCAGAAGTGATTGCCAAGGAAGCACTTAAACTAATAGCGCTATAATGGACGTTCAAAAGGCGAAAAATATATTCTTTTTAGGCATTGGAGGGATTGGCATGTCAGGAATTGCTCGGTATTTTCATCAAAAGAACGTTGCTGTTAGCGGTTATGATAAAACCTATTCTAAAATAACGAATGACCTTGAAGAAGAAGGTATAGAAATAATTTATTCAGATAACACAAGCGAACTGCAAGACGACATTGATCTAGTAATTTGGACTCCAGCAATAAAAAATCAACATCCAATTTACAAATACTACGAAAACAAAGGTGTACCTATCCTTAAACGCTCTGAAGTATTAGGACAGCTTACCCACAGTTATAAAACAATAGCAGTGGCTGGCACGCATGGAAAAACGTCGGTTTCAACCTTAATTGCGCATATATTCCACAACAGTAAATTAGGATGTTCTGCATTCTTGGGTGGTATTTCTACTAATCTGGGGACTAACTTTATATACAATCCTAATTCTGAGTATTGCGTTGTAGAAGCCGATGAATTTGACCGTTCATTTTTGAGCTTAAATCCATTTATCAGTGTAATTACCTCTTGTGATGCTGATCATTTAGACATTTATAAAGACGCCGCAGATTTGCGATCAACTTTTTCGAGTTTCGCCTCCAAAACTGACCCAGCAGGAGTCTTATTTGTAAAAAAAGGACTCCCTTTATATTTACCTGCTACCCCGAAAAATTACAACTACAGTATAAACGAAAGCGCAGATTTTAATTCCACTAACATTCAATTCGAAGGTAATAAAGCCACCTTCAACTTCAACTTTTCGGATCAACGCATAGAAGATCTTATTAGCTATTTTCCTGGTGAACACAATATTGAAAATGCAACAGCAGCCATAGCCGTTGCAGCTTGGGCGGGTATTTCAACACCACAAATTAGGCAAGCATTGGAAAGCTTTAAAGGGGTAAAGCGTCGTTTTGAGTTTATTATTAATAAACCTGATCTAGTATTTATTGATGATTATGCGCACCATCCCGAGGAATTACGAGCCGTACTCTTGTCCGTAAAGTCAATGTATCCCGGTCAAACAATTACTGGAATATTTCAGCCACATTTATACAGCCGCACTCGTGATTTCGCAGAAGAATTTGGTAAAAATTTATCCCTTTTAGATGACCTTTTACTCCTTGATATTTATCCTGCTAGAGAAGAACCGATTGAAGGAATTGATTCTGAAATGTTGCTCAAAAAAGTAGTTATTAATAACAAGACGTTAGTAAAAAAGGAAGACCTCATCACGGGTAAGGCGCTTAAAAACAAAAATTTACAAATAGTAATTACCTTAGGGGCTGGTGACATCAGTACACTTGTCGAGCCCTTGAGAGTCAACATATTAAAGCAAAAAGGTTGAAAAGAGCATTGGAAATATTTTCATGGATTGCACTGCTTGGCGGTGTGACTGCTCTTGTGGGATTTACCAAGAAACAACAATTCGACCAGTCTCTTAGTTCAATTTCCATAAATATAGATAAGCCAGCAACCTCGCGTTTTGTAACCTCTGAGGACATTAAGACCCTATATTCAAATCTAGGATATCAGTTTGAAAACCAAAACTTGTCGGCAGTAGACATTCACCTATTGGAAACTCGACTAAAAAATAATTCTTCAGTAGAAAAAGCTCAGGTATACCACTCTATTAGTGGAAAGTTGGTCATTGAAATAAAGGAGCGTACACCAATTATTCGCCTCTACAATTCCCAAAATGAAAGCTTTTACCTTGACAAATTCGGTAGCCTTATGCCCTTATCAAATAAGTATGCTGCGCGCGTTCTTGTTGCGAATGGAGCAATAAATATTCCTTACTCAACCGTTCAGCAACTCGAACATTTAGAAATAAAATTGAACAAAATTTTCAGAAAACAGAACACTACAGCAGTTGAAAACACTGAACTTATCAATCGGCTAAAACTAGATGATGGCAATTTAACTGGAGCGGATCAATTGAAACAATTATATGATTTGGCGAAATTCATAAACGAAGATAAATTTTGGAATTCTCAAATTTCTCAAATTTATGTGAATGAAAATAACGACATAGAAATGATTCCTAGAGTGGGCAGCCATACCATAGTATTTGGTGAAGCTCATGAAATAGAGGAGAAATTTCAGAAACTATTTATATTTTATAAAAAAGGCCTGAATAATACTGGGTGGAACAACTATTCCAGTATTAATTTAAAATACAAAAAACAAGTTGTCTGCACTAAACGATAAATTATGTCTATACCCAATGAATTCGTAGTCGGTCTCGATATCGGGACTACAAAAATTGCCGCTTTAGTTGGTCGCAAAAATGAACATGGAAAACTAGAGATTCTAGGAATGGGAAAAGCACCATCACCAGGTGTAAATCGTGGCGTAGTAACCCATATAACTCCTACCGTTGAATCGATACGAGAAGCAATTCGACTGGCTGAAGAAAAATCGGGTGTTACTATTCGTGAGGTCAATGTTGGTATAGCTGGACAACACATTCGCAGTATTCAACACCGAGGAGTTAAAATCAGAGACAGTTTCGAAGATGAAATCTCTAGACAAGATGTTGAGGCATTAAGAAAAGACATGTTTAAACTGGTTATGCAACCCGGTGAGAAAATTATAAATGTAATTCCACAAGAATATATCGTAGACAACGAACAAGGAATTACAGACCCAATTGGCATGTCTGGAGGCAGATTAGAAGCTAATTTCCATGTAATTATTGCTCAAGTTGCTGCGGTAAACAACATAAAAAAATGTGTCGAAAAAGCTGGACTTAACGTTTTAGATATAACATTAGAACCCATTGCTTCTGCACAATCTGTTTTACACGAAGAAGAAAAAGAAGCAGGTATTGCCTTAGTTGACATAGGCGGTGGTACTACAGACTTGGCTATTTTTCAGGATAACATTATTCGACACACTGCGGTAATTCCTTTTGGAGGTAATGTAATCTCAGAGGACATAAAAGAAGGTTGCTCTATTATTAGACGACAAGCAGAACTGCTGAAATTAAAATTCGGTTCTGCTTTGGCAAGTGAAAACTTAGAAAACGAGATTGTTTCCATACCTGGTCTTCGCGGCCGTCCAGCGAAAGAGATTTCTGTAAAAAACTTGTCTAGAATTATCGAGGCTAGAATGACAGAAATCATTGAGCAAGTTTATTATGAAATCAAAAATTCTGGTTTTGAATCTAGATTAATTGCCGGATTAGTGGTTACTGGTGGTGGCGCACAAATGAAGCACATTGCTCAACTATTTGAATTTACAACTGGCATGGATACGAGAATTGGGTATCCGACAGAGCATTTAGCTGCTGGAGCCGAAGAGATAACAAGTCCTAGTTTTTCGACTGGCGTTGGCTTAGTTTTAGAAGGATATCAAATTCACGAGTATCAGGCAAAACTTGCCGATACAAAGCCTGAAGATACCTATCAAACAACGCCTATTGCTCCTGCTGCTGATATACCAGCAGAACCAATTTCAGATGACGTAGAAGAAACTACTTCTGAGCTAGAAATAGAAGAACCAAAAGATGAAATGACAAGCTTTGGAACAAAGCGCAGTAGCTGGTTTCAAGACTTGTTTGACAAAACAAGAAGATATTTAGAAGAAGACGAAGACTAATTAGAATACACAAAAACAAGAAGTTATGAAGTTCAATTTGCCCAAAGAACAACATTCAATTATTAAAGTAATCGGCATTGGTGGCGGCGGCAGCAATGCTGTAAACCACATGTATCGTCAAGGTATTAAAGATGTCGATTTTATGGTTTGCAACACCGATCAACAAGCATTAGACATTAGCCCAGTTCCTGCCAAAATACAATTGGGAGCAAGTCTTACATCGGGTTTAGGTGCTGGTTCAAGATCAGAAGTTGGAGAAAATGCCGCTATTGAATCTATCGATGAAATTAAAGAGATTCTAGGTGCGCACACAAAAATGGTTTTCATAACTGCTGGAATGGGCGGTGGAACAGGAACCGGAGCAGCCCCTATTATTGCTCAAGCAGCTAAAGAAATGGGTATTCTAACAGTTGGTATTGTTACCATGCCGTTTTCATTTGAGGGTAAAAAACGTAAACGCAGAGCTGATGAAGGAATTGCCAACCTGAGAAATTGTGTGGATACCATTTTAATCATCAACAATGACAAGTTGCGTGAAATGTTCGGAAACTTGACCCTAGACAACGCATTTGAGCAGGCTGATAATGTGCTTACCACTGCGGCAAGAGGAATAGCAGAAGCAATTACAACTACCGGTAAAATCAACGTTGATTTTAATGATGTGAAAACAGTAATGACGGGTAGCGGAGTTGCTATAATGGGCTCTGCAACTGCTAAAGGTGAAAACAGAGCTTCGGTTGCTGTTCAAAATGCGGTTGCTTCTCCATTATTGAATGACAACGATATCACAGGCGCATCCAATATTCTATTGAACATTACCTATGGTAAAGATCAAATTTTGTTTGATGAAATTACCGAAATCACCGATTACATTGAAGAAGAAGCAGGAGATGAGGCTGAAGTAATTTGGGGTCACGGAATGGACGATAGACTGGAAGATGATGAAATAAGCATAACCATAATCGCCACTAGCTTTATTGATAGGCCGCATGTTTCACAAGAAATAAAACGAGAGCCAAAACCTATGGTTAAAAGCCTTGATGACGATGTTATAACAGAATTAACAGCTCCTATTCCAGGGTCAGAAAGACCAAAAAAGCCATCACAAGTGATCTTGTTTACTCCAGAGAAGAAAACAGAGGAGAACACAGTTGAGTCAAAATCAGAAACCAGTGAAAAAATAACCTTTGAAGCAAAGGATGAACCGGTTTCAAATGAAGCTCAAGAAAGACCTTTAGCAATTGCTAAAACTGTTTATGAAATGGATGAGCAGAGTTCAACTGAAGAACTTGTGTCTGAAGACAGCACAGACGAAATAACTTCTGAAGTAGTTGAAGAAAAAAATACTGATTCAATTGAAGCTTCCAATAATTCTAAAGTGGAAGAGGCAATTGAAACACCAGTTGCGGAAGAAGAAATAATCAGACATAATTTGGAAGATGACGCCTTCTTGGCTGAAGACGAGAATGCTTACTCTAATCCTTCTGAAGAAGTGAAAGAAATAGAAGAGGAATTTGATTTGAATCCTAAATTGAAGTCAAGCGAAGACAAAACGGTTGCCACTACAATACAAATTGAAGACAAAAAAGAAGAAGCACCTCAACCAGAAGCTAATCCAGAAGAACGCCAGAAATTAGCGCAGGAAAGGATGGCTCGGTTAAGAAACTTAAGCATGCAGCTTAAAACTCCGTCGGGTATCTCTTCTTTAGAAGGTCAGCCTGCTTTCAAAAGACGTTCCATTGAATTGGACGATGTTGCTGCATCTGATGTATCTCAAGTTTCTAGATTAAGTATCAATGAAACGGAAGATGAAAATGGGGAAAAGAAGACAGAAATAAAGTCAAACAATTCATTTTTACACGATAACGTAGACTAGAACATGGCATTAGTAGATGATATAAATAACGACATCAAGGCAGCCATGAAGGCAAAGGCTAAAGACAAATTGGAAGCCTTAAGAGCAGTGAAATCTGCATTGCTATTGGCTGCATCAGAAAAGGGTGCAGATGGCCATGTAAGTGATGACGCTGGTATTGTTGTTTTGCAACGATTGGTAAAACAACGCAAAGAAGCTGCTGACGCTTATAATGGTCAAAACAGAGCAGATTTAGCAGATATGGAAATGCAGCAAGCTGGCGTTATTGAAAAATACTTGCCTGCTCAACTGTCGGAAGATGAAGTGGCTAAAATTGTCGAGGATATCATTGCTCAAACCGGTGCTTCAAGCATGAAAGATATGGGAAAAGTAATGGGTATGGCTTCACAACAGTTGGCTGGTAAAGCAGACAATAAATTAGTGTCTGGTTTGGTAAAGGCTAAGCTATCCTAAAGCTGCACAGCCTTGAAGTTAAAGCACCTATTATTCCCATTGCTATTTACATTGGCTTTTGCTTTTAGTGCAAGCGCACAGGAAAAGTGGGAGCTAAAGAAAAACAAGAATTCCGTTAAAGTTTGGACAAAGGATGCTCCTGGTTGGACGCTTAAGCAATACAGAGGGGCTTGTTTGATAAATGCCAATGTTGACTCCGTATACAACTTTGTAATAGATTGGGATAAACGCACATCTTGGTATTCCGATAACACGATTTGCAAAGTATTGCATAAATCGGGTAGTACAGAATTTATCGTATACTATGTTTTCGCAGCTCCATGGCCGGTTGATGATAGAGAAATCATTAGTAAATCTATGTGTATTAAAGAAGCCGATGGTAGCTATTTAATACGGTCTTCTGCGCTTCCTAATTATATCCCTAGAAATGAGGACTATGTTCGAATTGAAAAGTCAATTGGGTTTTGGAAGATCAGACAACTCGATGAAAATACCACCGAGGTGATATTAGAAGGAAAGTCTAATACCGGTGGTGAAGTACCTGAATGGCTTGCCAATATGTTTGTAGAAGACAACCCTTTTAAGAGTTTAACCAATCTAAAGGAGCATTTTGAGGTGCAGTAATACAAAAACTATCTCCAATTTACATCTAAATAAGCACGTACTTTAAGAAACTACTGCTTACTTTTCAGTAACGCGGTAGATTAGAGGAAGACCTACAACTAGATTAAAATATGTTTAAAAATTATAGAACCGATCCAATCGCTATGTATGAAAAGTCACCATCAGTGCTGTAGCCTGTATTTTGTGGAGTTTTAATTATTTCACTATGAAAGGTTCTGCTATTTCACGTGAATGATATAAGCCAACGCACATACTCGTTATTTTAGTTGATCCAGAACAACACATCTGCCGCTTGCTACCTATCGATCAACTATTACCAGTTCTTAAAAATCGGAAAAGTCTTTTTGAAATTAGGCACTCAAAAAAACACTGTGAAGTACAGTAATTACTGAGTACGCATTATATACGCCAATGCATAATAAGGGGGCCTGTTTTCGTGGGATTGCCCACCGCCAGTTGGATTTGTGCTGAAATAATGTTTATGCGCACTTCCAGTTGATAAAATATACCCATTCCCGCCGTTATTGTTAAAACTACCTCCTCGGCCACCAATATAATATCCAATACCGTCATTGTCATCATTATCTGCTCTAGCATTTTCTTGACCGGTATGGCTGTGAGCTCCATCAGTACTAGTATATCCAGAATGCCGATGTGAAGGAATCGTAGATTCGGAAAGAGTAACGCTATTTTCCCCTCCTTTTGCGTTTACAGCATATTGTGCAGTACCAGCCACCGAAGTATTATCAGCAGAACCGGCTCCTACAACAAATCGTTCTTGCAAATCTGGCGTCCCGTTTTGGCCATTACACAATGCCCATCCAGCAGGAATTGCATTGAGTGCTCCACTCCACATGATGATACCTCCTAAGGGAGTAGCTCCATTACCAATAAATTCTGTCGCTTTCACCTTGCCATTTACCTGAAATTTTTCTGTTGGAGCGGCTACGCCTATACCAATATTACCATAGCTAGTACTGCCGCCAAACATAGCTGTCATAGGTGCCGCACTGGAATTATTATATGTTCTATACTCAGTTTTCCATGGGTTTAATGCATACCATTTATTAGAATAAAAAATAAATATAACATCTAATTGAGTATCATATACCATCATTCCCTGAGCGGGCGTTAGGCTTACCATAGACTCCCGCTGCGCGGTAGTCATGCGAGGAATAAGCAATCCTTTATTCTTAGAATCCAAATCCAATATAGAATTTGCGTCTGGAGAGGAGGTATTGATCCCTACTTGAGCTATACCAAAAGCAGAGAAAAATAGAAAAATAAATAGTGGGAGAATTTGTTTCATTTTCGTCACAATAATGCACAAATATGCATAAAAGGAATTACTTAACTGTAAAAGTTAGTTAGTAAAACAACTTGTAATGTACAGAATTTCAGTCTGTTTTATTCAAAAAAGTATTTCTGATGAATAATTATTAGTATTAGGTTTGCCAAAATGGCAAAAACGTTTTACCTGTAAATAAAACTTTAAAAGTGAATTTTGACACTAAAAGCTTATTCCCGTTAATTTACGTCATGCCCATACTCATGGGCTTGATAGCGGTTAATCAAATTCGCATGGCTAAAAACCATCATCTTAGCCAATGGAATGGTGGTGGATTTGGCATGTTTGCAAGTAACGTTTCAACGGACTCCAGAGTATTGGTGTGTATTGGAATTGATGAAATGGGAAGTGAAGTACGCCTATTACCTGAGTTTCAGAAATTGGATACAGAAACATGGTCAAATGACTTTGGCTTGGAATTAAAAGCCAAACCCAGTCTAGAAAAACTGCAAAAAATAGCCAATGCTTTACTTGTAAAAAACTACGTAGAAAAACTGAATCTAGAAAAAAACTCAGCTGCAAATTTACTGGGTTGGAGGAACAATGAGACAATTTATGTTCCGCTTCGAAATGATAAATTGAAATTAGATGGAGAAAAATTACATCCCTTTTCAACTGTAAAAACCGCGATTTATGAGCGACGTTACAGTGCAAATGAAAATAGCGTGCAATTTTTTGAGCTTATGAAATACCAAGCCAGCAAATGATGTTGGGTACAAACAACATAAAAGGATTCATCAATTTCTTGGAAACTTATCCTCGAGATATTTTAGTATATCGATTAACTCTTTTGTTACTTGTTTTTTTACCACCCACCTGCTTGGATAGGTGAAGTGCCAGTTAGGGTATCAGCACTCTTCATGTTTTTTTCACCTAAATTATCACGGAACCGATGGCTGTGGGTCCTCCTTTTTATTGCCTATTCAATATTTGCAGCGCGCTATTGGTACTATATTGATAACCACCAATACCTAATAACATATTGGGTAGGAGTTTGCTTTATTTCAACGCTTTTTAAGAACAGGATTCAAGTTTTAAAAATCAATGCACATCTGCTCATTGTTCTCACCTTTTTATTTGCTTTATTCTGGAAATTTACTTCTCCAGATTTTCTTACTGGTGATTTTATGCAGTACCATTTACTTACAGATTTCAGAATGCAATACATAAACACAGCATTGGTCGGCAACACTCCTGAACAATTTTTGGATAAGAAATTACTTTTGAAATACTTGAGTATAGAGCCAACATTGAACGCCAAAATCACTTTGGACAATGCTCCTAGACTTCATACGGTGGCTATGGTTATGACATACTTAACCTTAATCATTGAACTGCTGGTCCTTCTGTCTTTTTCGTTGAAAAACTTTCCGCTTTTTCAAAAAACCAAAGACTATGTTTTGCAAGCATTTATCTTAGCACTTTATACGTTCATACCTGTTACCGGTTTTGGTTTCATCTTGGCAATATTAGGAATTGCACAGTTAGAACCTGGTGAAAAGAAAAAATTTGGACTTTATTTTCTAGCCATAATTGTCATGCAATTGGCCTCTCATTTCTCAATTTTGGATATTGTTAGCCGTGATTTAAGTGTTTAACTCGGTAAAAAAAGCTAACCAGCAATTCTTAATGTGGGCTTAGAGTAGACTATTTAAAAGTTGATCGAGAGCTTCAATTAATTAAAAACGATACTAACCTTCAAAAATTCCGGTAATATAGACCTCTTAATACTATTTAAAATATACAGAAAGCCCCGACCGTCCTATTTATTAATTTGAAAGAATTAAAGCTCACACTTAAAGAGTATTCAACCTTAAGAAATTTGAAAACACGCAAGTCAATAAATTAACCTAGCACCCACCCCAAAGAGCACTTTGAGGTTGCGACCAGTATACGGGCATTATATAAATGAGTGTATAGGCTCGTGGTATATTTTCATGGCAAAAGCATTAATGTTGATTACACGGTTAATAAAACGCGAAAACAAACAAAACAGACAAAAAGTGCTAATTATTTAACTCTCATTATGTAGGCTATTGCGTAATAAGCTGGACGATTCTCATGGGCAGTTGAAGACCCTTTATTAGCTGTTGTTCCACTATGATTATGATTCCCATTAGTTGAAATTGAAGCTCCTCTATTTCTTGTATCCACTCCCGTCCAGCCTTCGTCACTGTTGCTAGATCCCATCATAGATTGCATACTGAATCCACTCGATTGAGAATCATATGGAAGCCTTTCAATTTGATGAGTATGATTTCCATTGCTGCTTGTGGTAAAAGTATGATTATGTTGTGGCATTTGGCTAACCGATAAGGTTACCGCATCTAGTCCACCTTTATTAGCATGGCTGTATGAAGTCGTTCCGTTACTGCCAATTCCGACAACAAACCTGCCTGATAAATTTGGCGGAGTAATTCCGTTGTTAGTTACCCCGTTACAAAGAGTCCACCCATCTGGCACAGTTGAACCACTCCACATAATTATACCTCCTATTGGTGTTGCGCCATAACCAATAAATTCAGTAGCTTTTACCTTACCATCGACATGCAATTTTTCAGTTGGATTTGTTTCTCCAATACCAATATTCCCATGTTTTATACCTGTGGCAGTCATAGCAGTCGTATGCGCTGTAATTGCGTTATTATCCGTTCTATATTCTGTTTTCCAAGGGTTTATTGCATACCATTTAGTATTAGCCGAAGCTCCATTACCATATCCTACAAAAAGAATATCAAGTGTAATATCATAAACCATCATTCCCTGGGAAAACCCAGTACCAGTGCTCATTGCTTCACGCTGAGTAGTAGATAACCTAGGAATAAGCAGCCCTTTATTAGTTGCTTGTATGTCCAGAACGGAATTATCATCTGGATTAGAATTGTTTATACCAATCTGAGCAGAAGCAAAGTGCAGGGAGATTAATAAAAAGAAAATAGAAAGTGAGTATTTCATAATATTTAAGATATATGAGGGAAAAATAGACCCAAAAATTTTAGTTTCTGATAACATATTATCAATAACAAAATTAGTATTGTTTTCGTTAGGGACTGTTTTAGGTGCGCGTTTTTAAATAACGCCCAATTCCTTACCAATTTTTGCAAATGCTTTAATAGCTTTATCCAAATGAGTTTGATTATGAGCTGCGCTTAATTGAACTCGAATTCTAGCTTGCTCTTTTGGAACTACAGGGTAGAAGAATCCAATCACATATACACCTTCCTCCAACAATTTATTAGCAAAAGTTTGAGACAAAGCTGCACCGTAAAGCATAATCGGAACGATTGCGCTATCGCCATCTTTAATATCAAACCCAACAGCTTTAATTTCTTTTTTGAAATAGTTTACATTCCATTCTAACTTGTCCCTTAGCTCTGTAGACTCATTCAATAAATCAAAAACTGCATTGCTCGCACCCACAATACTTGGAGCTAGTGAATTAGAAAACAAATAAGGTCTAGAACGCTGGCGAAGAATTTCAATGATTTCCTTTCTACCCGATGTAAAGCCACCCATGGCACCACCAAGCGCTTTACCTAAAGTACCGGTAATGATATCCACTCGACCAATCACGTTTTTAAGCTCAATAGTTCCTTTGCCCGTTTTGCCTATAAAACCCGTTGCATGGCATTCATCCACCATTACCAACGCGTCATATTTATCGGCTAAATCACAAATTTTATCGAGTTGGGCTACGTACCCGTCCATTGAGAAAACCCCGTCAGTCACTATTACTTTAAAACGAGCACCTGAAGCTTCTTTTAACTGTTCCTCCAAGTCGGCCATATCATTATTTGCATAGCGATACCTTGCTGCTTTACACAAACGCACGCCATCAATAATGGAAGCATGGTTCAAAGCATCTGAAATAATAGCATCATCCTTTGTAAGCAAGGGTTCAAAAACACCTCCATTGGCATCAAATGCTGCCGCATATAAAATGGTGTCTTCCGTGCCTAGAAAATCTGCAATTTTTTGCTCCAATTCTTTATGGATATCTTGAGTACCGCATATAAAGCGTACCGAAGACATTCCAAAACCATGAGAATCTAATGCTTGGTGAGCAGCTTCAACAACTCGTGGGTGCGATGATAATCCCAGGTAATTATTAGAACAAAAATTCAGCACTTCTTCTCCAGTTGACACTTTGATTACAGCGTCCTGTTGAGTTGTAATTATGCGTTCTTTCTTATACAAACCATCAGCAGTTATCTGCGCTAATTCTTCTTGTAAATGATCTTTTAGTTTTCCGTACATGACTTAGTTTTTGATACAGCAAATATATTCAGCTAACTCTGTCTTAAACCCTACACATGCAATTCAGCAACAAATAAAAGCTACTCAACATGTTTTAGAGCTAAAAAGTTGCGTTTCGTCCCTAAAAAAAACGATTCAACCGTATTTTGTCTTTTATTTGTTGATAATGCTAAACTTAAACTTCTCGCTGAACTATGCCTTTGGGTTAGTACTTGCTGTATCCTGCTGTTTATCAAGCTATAGTCAAGACCTTTCTACCATCGGCGAGAAACCGATTTGGAAAGAGGCTAAACTAAGTGGAGGTATTGGCGGTAGTCTTGTAGGGTATGACACTAAAGGACAGGCAGCACAGCGTCCTCCATTCTACTGGATAGTCAATGCAAACGTGAACATTGACATATATGGTATGGCGATACCGTTTAGCGCAACGTTTACCTCCCAGAACCAAGACTTTGCCCAACCTTTTAACCAATTTGGAATGAGCCCCAAGTACAAATGGGTTACTGCACATTTGGGGTTCAGAAGTATGCAGTTTAGTCAGTATTCATTGGCTGGGTTAAATTTTTTAGGTGCTGGTGTTGAACTCGAAATTCCAGATACAAAATTTAAAGTAAAAGCAATGGGAGGGCGTTTAATAAAGGCTATCCCTCTCACCAATGGTTTAAACGTAGTTTCGGAAGATCCTGCTTTTGAAAGATGGGGTTACGGAGCTAATGTGGAATACAAATACAAATCTGGCCAAATAGGCTTTTCTGTTTTCAAAGCACAAGATTTAATTAGTTCAATTAACACCGATTCTCTGCTTTTACTTAAACCTGCGGAGAATGTGGTATCAGCGATTACCTTTCAACAAAAAATTGGTAAACGGTTAAGCTTTAATGGAGAATACGCCATGAGTGCATATACAAGAGATAGAAGATTGGAAGCAGTTCAAAGCAATGAGTTTGGCTACCAAAATAATTTTGGTTGGCTTATTGAATCAAATTCATCAACAGTAACCAATTCTGCATTCACAGGAAATTTAACTTATGCGATAAAATCACATTCGTTTGGAGTAACCTATAGAAGGGTAGGACCCGAATATGAAAGTATGGGTGCCGCTTTTTTAAATAATGACGTAGAAGAAGTAACTGGAAATATTGCTACTTCTATCTTGAAAAGAAAAGTAAACCTTGCTGGAAGCTTAGGGCTTCAGCGGAACAATTTAGCTGACAACCTATACACAAACGATAGAAGAATAATTGGCTCAGGTAATGTGACATGGGCGATAAGTAATAAAGTAATGCTTTCTGGCTTATACTCTAATTACAGAGCCACAAGCGACCCTAGCGCCTTAAACGTTAGAGATACCATTCGATTTATTCAAGTCACTGCTAATTATGGTATAGTCGCGACCTATTCCACTGCCAGTGAAAAATTTGGCCATAATGTGGTTTTATCGAACAATTATCAGCAAGCAAATAGTATTAGCGCTGGAGACCTTCAAACAGTTGAGAATGGAAGTGAGTTTTACAATTCTAATCTGAGTTATACATTTACACTTGTACCTAAGCAACTGAATATAACCGCAGCAGCTAACTATAACCAATTTTTAAGTCCTGGCATAGTCAACGAGGCTATTGGCCCTACCGTAGCTGTTAGTAAACCATTCTTAAAGAAATCCTTAACCGCCATGGTTGCTTACAGTTTATTCAACAACTACTTAGATAAAGAATTCCAAGACACTAGTTCAAACATTATGGCCAGTATTGGTTATAATATTAAGAATCATCACCAAATAAAATTAGATGGGAGATTAATGGCTCGAGAAGGAAATAACTCCACTCCAATAGAAGAAATTCAAGCTGGCTTAAGTTACAACTATACGTTTTGAGAACGACAATCATTAACATACTATTTACCTGGCTTGCTATAATTGCACTTGGCAATCAGACATATGCGCAGGTAAAGGCATTACCCGTTACCGCCAATACAACCTTGGCTCCTCCTTATACAGCCTATTTGTCCGACTATTCATCAGTAGGTGCAAACAAATTAATGGTAAGCGCTATTTTCAATGACTTTAGTGAATCTTCTGTAGATGTTTATCTCCACGTTAAAATCTCAAGTAATCTAGTAACATTAGAGTCTAAACCGAATTTCAAGCCAATTAATAGAACAACTTTAACTCCAGGGGTTTCTAAAATATTTAGAGGAGCTGATTTTGCCTCCTATTTAAACTTTAGTAATTTGAACCTGACCGGAATAACGCTTTCGGAATTGAATAGTACTGGTAGATTACCTGATGGTAATTACCAATTTTGTGTTACCGTAAAAGAGTACAATTCGGGAAGGGCGATTTCTAGAACAACTTGCACGGTGGCATTCATTTCTAAGCAAGATCCGCCATTACTTACAACACCAGCACAAGGAATTACCGTAACACCTCAAACACCTCAAAACATAACTTTTCAATGGCAGCTTAAAAACCCACCCCCAGGAGGGTTTACTAACGTGGAGTACCTGCTAAAACTTTACGAAATAACGGATAATTCAATCAATCCAATGAATTCCATTTCTGCCAGTAAGGTGCTTAAAATATATGAAACTGGAACTACCACCCCCATTACCACAACCAACTTTAACTACAATATAACCCAAACCTTACTTGAGGAAGGCAAGCGTTATGCTTGGACGATAACTATTCGAGAAAAAAACGGCAGACAGAGCTTTAAAAACGATGGGGTTTCTCAAGTAGGCTGGATTCAATACGGTTTGCCAGCTGGTGGCATTGTAGAATTAAAGGCTCCCGAAGACGGTCATGGTTTTGAAGAACGAGAAAACAAAAACTTTAAATGGAAAGCACCAGATAATGTGCTTGCGGGAAACAAATTCAAATACGAATTAAAAATTGTAGAGTTATCAGGAAAATCTCCAAAAGATGCTATCGATAAAAACAGCAGTTGGTACACCTTTACTAGTTCGGACCAATCTTCCTTAAGTGATTTTTCTCATACCATGACTTCTAAATCTTTTGAAAAGAAAGGAGAATATGCATGGCAAGTCAAAGCTTATAGCGGTAAAAGAGAAATTGCCAAATCAGAAATTAGAAGTGTACTAGGGCCACCGCTAATTAAATCGTTTTATGCTGGAAACGAGATTGTTAAAGTTATTTCAACTACCAATAAGGACCTTACTAAATTAGATGGCACTGGTGAAATAGTTGTCAATTCAAAAGGAGATAAGAAGAAAATTAAATTTTCAGGTATTAATGTTGGCGTATCAGCTGGACAATATGTTTTGAAATCAGGTACAATAATTTCGGCCATTACGCTTGACCCAATAACAGTTACACCATTCAATTCAATAAATGACGACGCTATATTTTATCCTGATAGTGTGAAGCTCACAAAAAATAACTTCACAATTAAGGGAACCATAAAATTAAAATTACCACATCCTGTAAAGGGTGGCCAAGTGGCTTATATTGTCTCAGATCCATCTTGGTTAAACTTTGAAGAATACAAATTATTGGGAAGCGCAAAGCTTAGCAATAAAAATGATTTTGATTTATTAGATCTCGGTAATAGTCGATTAAAACTGAGAACAACATCAGATTTCCTTTGTAGTGGCGCCAATAAGTACAAAATGCGATTTGATGCAGACTTTTATGTCAATCCTAATGTACATACATCAGACAATCAACGTTTATCCTTTTTCATAAAGCAAGCGGATCAACTCTACTATTTCAACATAACAAAGGCCGATGAGTTAAGTGCTCAAAACATATTGCCTTTAGTGCAAAAAGCCAATATTTATGCACAGCCCAAAAAGGTAGTGATTGATTTAGATGAGACTCAATCTCCTGGACAACACTCTTCAGATAAAATATGGAAAGGCGTTTATTATCAAGAATTTACATTACAAATGCAAACGAAACTTGATGATTCGAAACAACAGATTTTGGAAAGCGAAATCACCCAAAGTTATAACCTAAATAGCGACAATAAGACAAAGCTAGATATTGATGCTAAAGGGCTTCAGTGTGCATTAAGCAGAGACTTTAAATCTTCAGAAAAATCGACGTTTAATTTATTTCCAGCTGAATTAAAAAACATTCAATTTACTGTAACTGATAATAAACTAAAAGGTACCGTAACGGGAAATGTAATAATTCCATTTATAAGTGAAAGCACTAAACACAACTATACTATTCCATTAAACGACCAGGGTTTTAATGCGGGAGCATTTGATAAGTCCCTTGATGGAACAATCATAACATTTAGCCCAAATGGAGGAGAACAAAAGCAAATAGTAACCATCAAAAGGGCCGTTTTTGCTGACAATGAACGTTTAGATTGCACGATTGATGTAGAGTCTCCGGTTTTAAAGCACACCTTCAAAGCACTTACCGACTTTAGAATTTACGGTGATATGTTTATTGGGTATGGAAAACGAAGTGGGTCTCATAAACTTTCGAAACAAGTAAAACTTAAATACGAAGGTTTCAATATCAATGCCTATGAATTAGGCGCAAGTTTAATTGTTGGCAATTACGCATTGAGTATTAGAAGCACTGCACCATTGGGAGATGATGTAGCCGGTAAAACTGGCCCTCCAATTATGGACTTTAGTTCGGTTGCTGAAGTTAAAAATAAACCTGCAGACATCAACTTTAGCGACGCCAAATATTCCTCCAATAAACCAGAGGTACCCGTTACAATTAAATCAGATCAAGACCAAAAGTCATTTGCATTTGAAAAAATTGAGGTGGATTTAAACTCGAGCATCATTGCTATGAAAGGCTCACTGGAGCTAAGAAAAGGAGATCCATATTGGGGAACTGTTTTTAAGGGAGATATAAAAGGTAAACTAAAAGTTCCTGCTGATATAGAACTAGGCGCCAGCATGATCTTAGGTACTAAAGAAGCTCTTAAATATTGGTATTTCGACGCCTATTTTAACGATACACAAGGCATGGGTGTATCTGTCATGGGGTTCTTCAATATTGTGGCAATGGAAGGTCGAGTCTATCGTCATATGAATCAAGACACCAAAACAGGAGATTTTATTATTGATAAGGACATTGATTTTGGCGCAGGACTATATATGCAAATGATAGATCCGAGCGGAGGAAAACTGTTTAAAGTCGATATAGCTGCTGAACTCGAAGTTAAAAAGAGTGGGTTCATTATAGATTTGGAAGGAGATCTATCGATGCTTAACGCCTCTTCAAGAACTCCAGGAGCTGGTGGTGTTGCAAAAAAAGCAGCTGCAAAGGAAGTAGCTAAAGAAATTGCAAAACAACTTGGGCCAATAGAAGTAACCGTTCCAATCGGCAGCGATAAAATGAAGTTAAAGGCAAGTGCAGAGAGCGCTGGTATCACCTACATTACTGGAGCTACAACATTTGGCTTTGCGGCTGATATTTCTTCAGCTGCCGGAGCGACACTTTCCTATAAAAATGGGTCGGACGAATTTAGCCTCTCTGGGTCTCGCTTAGGAAGCGCATCCTTCAAATTAAAAACGGGTTCTAGTGCAGTAGGTTTGGCTTATGACGGTGCTAATGTTGGATCTATTGACTTTGACATAAGTGGGTTTAAACTAAAGTCAAGTTTCGACAAATCGAGTACGGCAGGAGAAATTAAAGTTGCTTATGCATCTACCAAAGTAGAATTGGGAGCAAATGCAACCGAAGGCAAAGGAAATCTATACGTTGAAATTGATGCTAGCAATTCCTTTGGCGCTTCATTTGATAAAATTGGTGCTGGAAAATTAAATGTTAAAACAGGAGAACTTACATTGACCATGGAAGCCAATAAAGTGGCGCAAACAGGGGAATTTGGGTTTACTTATAACAGCACACTTTTCTCTGTTGCCGCAGACAAAAAGAATGGAAGTGGCTCTTTAGTAATTGGCAGTGGCACTGATAAGCTTGAAGCTAGCGGCGATAAAGTTGGTAAAGGCAGAGTTATGATTACTGATGGTTCAGCAAAGTTTGAACTAAAAGCCGATAAACCAGCAGGAACTGGTAGTGTTGAAATAATACCCGATGCAAATACACGTTTGTTTGTTGCCTTAGACAAAAGCGGCAGTGGAGAATTTGAAGCGCTCTACAAAGGTTTAAACCTAAAAGTAAGCGCAGATAAAACTGCAGGAAAAGGATCCATATTCGCAAAGTATGGTTCGGAAAAAGTTATCGCCAAGGCTAACAAACAAGACTTAGAAGGATACTTTTCCTATGCCAACGGCAACGACTCGGTAAGTGCAGATTTATCTTCAACCAAAATGAAAGTGGAGGTGGCTCAACAGGGCACTTATTTTATGGTTGACGCTGACAAGGATGGAAATGGCAACTTAGAAATTTCTAAAGGTGTTTACCGATTTAAAACTGGATTAAATAATGATGTGTTCTCTGTTATGGCTAAAGATGCTACTAAAGCAGTGTATGTTTCTGCTGATGAGAAAGCACAGACTGGAATGTTTGCATTAAAAGTAAAGTCAGATTCCATATATACTGCTGCTACTTCAACCAGTGCAACCTTCTATTCAGATTATTCCGGAACAAAGTTTTTTATAACTGGAGACAAATCTGGTACTGGTAAACTTGCTTTGACTCAAGGAACTAAAGAACTAAAAATTGATGGAGATGTTACCAAAAAATCAGGGTCTTTTTTCATAAAGGATGGCAGCGATGCACTTTACTTGGCGGCAAATCAAAGCGCTGCCACGGGTAAACTTGCCATGAAAATTGGCTCGGATAGCATTAAGGCAAATCTCAACACAAACGAAGCGGATTTAGCATTCTCCTATAATGGAGTTTCTATGGGTATTGATGCCAACCAAGCTGGAAGTGGAAAAATTTCATATTCTCAAAATGGAAAAGCAATTGTAGTTGATGCAAATGTGGTAGCAAAAACAGGTACTTTCAAATACTCAGAATCGGCATTCGATCTTCAAATAACCACTAGCAAAGAATTTGACTTGAATATTGGTAGCACCAACTTCCATTTGAACTTTGGTAGCCAATATGAATTAAAGAAAGCAGGAACCGCAGTAGCTATGGGGCTTGTAAATAATATGGGAACTCATACGTTTACCGAAAACGGCTATACATGTACCATTAGCTCAACCAGCAGCATGAAATCCTTGACGGTTAAAAAAGGTACAAACACCGTAAAAATATCGCTTGACAATGCCAATAATGGAACACTTGCCCTTACAGATGCAACAGCAACATATACCGCAGAAAGAACTGGAGCAGGTGCCTACAAATTAAGTTCTGGATCAAAAAGCATAGCATTAAATTCGGATAAATCAGTAGAGTTAAAAGATGGGGCAACTAAAGAGCTTGAAATTTCAAGTACAGGACTAACGGTTAAATACGACTCTTACAATCTTGCCATAAACGCAACCAGTAAAGAATTTACATACAGTGACGGAACTTATGGAATGAGCTTTACACCAACAGAAGTCAAGTTAAATGACAAAATAAGGTCGATTAAATTAAAATCAGACAAATCCTTTGAATTTGCTGAGGGAACAAGTAAAAAATTGACGCTTTCAAAAGACGAGGTTAGTGTTAAATACGATAGTTACGTTGCTTCTTTTGGAACCAATAAATCGCTTAGCTTTTCTGACGGAACACGTTCATTCGCAGCAAGTACAGCAGGATTGAGTTTATCGGATGGAACCAAAACTATAAAGCTAAACAAAGATAAAAGTGCTTCTTATGCTGATGGAACGAAAAAATCTGTAAAAATTAGTACAGAAGGTGTTGATTTGAAGTATGACTCATACACTGCTTCATTTAGTAAATCTAAAGACCTTAACTTTAGTGACGGAACCAACTCATTTGCCCTTAACCCAACAAAAATGGAGCTTAAAACAGGCAGTAATTCAATTGCGCTTGAAAACAAAAACGGTGTAAAATCAATTTCCGCCACTGATGGAACCAACACTGCTTCATTCGTAAGTACCGGAACCGCCACTGTAGATTATGGTTCTAACAAAATAAAAGTAAATGGCACCAAAATGCTTGAACTTGAAGTTAGCAAACACAAGGTGGCCATTGATAAGGGAAGCGCATCTTATACCGACGGCAATGTTACATTAGCATTAGGTGAAGGAAATGATCTCATTAAAGCAAGTAAAGGAACAAGAAGTCTAGCTATTACAAAAGATTCGGACCTTGAACTTAAAGATGGAAAATACCTAGCAAATGTTTCTTATACCAACAAAAGCATAAAACTTTCTGATGGAACCCGCACGATTACTGCTGGTGGAACCTCTAATCTTATTTCTTACAAAGAAGGTAGTTACCTTGTCTCATTTTACAAAGCCACGAGTGGCCAATATGGCTTAAAAGGCGCTTATGATGGTAACACATTAGCTGTTGAAGCTGGTAGAAGCAAAACCGTAAAAGTAATTGCTTCTAATTCTTCCATTGGTGAAATATCTGTTTCAGCCAATTCCAAAAAAGACATAATTTTTGGATACGAGAAAGGAAGCGATGATCTATTGATTGAAACGGGTTCTAAAGATTTTAAAGTTTCAGGATCACTAGCAGAGAAAGTTATACCAGGAGGAGGAACAGGAGCTAAAGATCCAAAACTTGCCAAAGAAGGTCCAAAACAAAAAGGGCCTAAATACCTAAAAAAGAAAATTACCAGTGGTGCTGCAGGCGTTAAGGGAAAAGTGAAAATGCACTACGATAGTGGAAAAGACTATTTACTGGTTAGTGGTGCCGTGTCAAGTGCTAAACCTATTTGTATTAGCGGAACTATGGTTATCGAATCTAAAAAAGGAGATTGGAATGTAGCGATAGGTTCGAAAGCTAAACAAATCGAAATTTTTCCAACATGCTCTGGATTTGGTGGTGGTGGGTTCTTGCTAATGGACAAGAAAACAACAGAAGTTGGGGTTTACGGTGGATTTAAAGCAGGAGGTTGTATAGGTATTGGTATTGCAGATATTTGTGCTAGAGCTAGTCTTACTATTTTTGCCGAGGCCAAATTTACTTATAGTCCATCATTCGCAATAAATCGTGTAATGGTAGGCGCTGACTTTAGGGCCTCTCTAACAGTAGAGCCACCATGGCCTGTACCAAACTTCACTATAGGTGGTGTTCGATTACATGGTAAATTAGAAGCAGATTTTGATAAAGAAATTATTTCAGGGGAATTAAATGGAAGCGCTACTGTTTTAGGTTGCTCCAAGAGTTTTAATATGGGATTTAGTATGGGTATATAATGAGTATGCGAATTCACATATCCCTAATGTTCCTTGGCTTATTGCTTGGATTAATGGCAAATGCTCAAGAAAACAAAAAGCCAAACACTCTTTTAGCTAAAAACATGGAAGACGGTTCAGTTTTCTTGAAATGGGTTTGCGAAAAGGTATACTATGAAGATGGCTTTAATCTGTACAGAAAGACAAACAACTCTGATTGGCAAAAACTAAATACCTCTCCCCTCTTATGGAATGATTCTGAAGTTAGTAAAATAGCAGAAACTTTTACTGAACTAGAAATGTTTAAGGGGCTTTTTCAAAAAATCACTGTAACAGAATTTCAAGGAAATGTTGCTTCTGTTTTTGCTTTGCAAAAGGCATTTTCTAATAACGATTTTGCAAAAGCAATTGCGGTAGGTTATCAAGACGAAGGCGCAATTTCTAATTCCAATTACACCTACAGATTAACCGCAATTGAAAATGGACAAGAAATTGAAATGGATCAAATACAAATAACTGCTGGTAATTATGAGCAATTACAACCGCCTCAGAACATTGTAATTGAAAGGAAAAAACGAAAAATAAATTTCAATTTTAAGCCTAACCCAGAAAGGTACTTCGGAATAATTGTTACCCGAACATCTGGTTCAGGGCAAATGGATACCATTACAGGAAAAGCGGTATATCCGGTGCAGCGTGATATAGACGAAGCTGGTAAATTATTGCCTTGGCCAAAACACCTATTAGTGGACCATACAATTGATAAAAAAGAAGCATACACGTATGAGTTTTTCGCAGTAGATTATTTTTCGGAAAAAAGTGCTTCTTCAGGAGTAATCAATGCGGACGTAATCGATTTTGATCCTCCTCAAGAAGCTTTTGGTTTGGACTTTAAAATTGACACACAAAACGTTACTATTACTTGGCTCCTAGTTAATGACGATGACAGAAGTGGAATTAATGTTTATCGTTATTTGGATACCAAAGGAGATTCAGTTAAATTAAATAACGTCCCCTTACAAAAAGAGGTGTTAGAATTTAAAGACAAAGTAGAATCCATTGGAACTTATTACTATAAAGTAGGGGTCTTTGATGCATCTGGAAATGAAATAATTTCCGCACCTACTATGGTACAAGTTAGAGATATTATTCCGCCATTACCTCCTACTGGGCTTAAAACAACAACAGATACAGGCAAAGTAAATCTGACATGGAAGCCGAGCAAAGAATCTGATTTAATGGGTTATGTTATTTTTAAAGTAATTGATAACGGCACAAACAACGAAGAAGAATATACAATGGTAAATGCAAAGCCAACAAAAGAAACTCTTTATACCGAAAGCATGTCGAAAAACGTAAAAAACACTTTTCATTATGTCGTTTCTGCTGTAGATACCTCTTGGAATTACAGTCTTAAATCAGAATACAGTGTTGCCAAGCTTCCTGATCATTTACCCCCAATAAAACCGTTTATTAAAATAGTTACGGAAGAGTCAAAAATCATTAAAGTAGAATGGGTGCCTAATAAGGATGAAGATTTAAAAGGCTACAATATTTACCGTAAAAACCTCAAAGACACAGTCTCTAGCAACGAGAAATTGAACAGCCGTTTGATAAAACTAGAAGAAAGTATTTATGAAGATAAATTGTTTGATCCGGGAACTAAATACAGCTACACTATGGAAGCTGTTGATAGTGCTGGAAATAAATCTGTACTGAGTAACGAGTTTCAAATAAACACATCTGGCAAGAATAAAAATGAAAATGTAAAGTTGGGAAGCTTCTCAGCAAAGAAAAAGCGCCGGGGAAAAGTAGTTAGCTTAAAATGGGTTGCATTGCCCGAAAACCAAGTAGAAGGTTTTGTAGTGTACCGAAAAATGACAAATGACAAAAGGTTTATGCCTTACTCAGGTCAATTAACAAACACTGTGTTTAATGACAAAACTTTCGAAAAAGGCAAAACTTATCAATATCAACTAAGAGTGTATACTATAGCAGGGGATATAATGAGGTCTGAAATAAAAGAAATTGAAATACCAGCTGAAAAATAAAAGGGTATGAAACTGAAATACATAATTAATTTTTGGTGCCTAATGCTCGCTGTGTTGGCTGGTAGTTCGAGTTTTGGTCAAACAGATTCTGTTTTTATTATTAATAAAGGATTACCTCTTACAGTTGATACTGGTGGAAGTATATTTATTAAAAATGGGCGTTATATTCAGGATGACTCTGAAAACATTGAAAAGCTGAACCTAGCAGGACAAATGCAGGCAGACAGCGGGATTATTTCAAATAATGACAACAAAAACAGAATGTTTCTTTTACCTGCGGTTGGCACAAATTACGGTAAAGTAACTATATTATCAGGAGCAATTAGCGGAAGCGGGCTTCCTCCCAGATTTGGACATTTGTTTTTAAATTTATCAGACTCTTTGCACCTAGAAACTTCAATTTCAGTTATTGACACCCTAAATCTATTTCAAGGAATACTTAATCTAAACGGTAAAAATTTAAATCTGTCTTATCCGAGTGGAACTCCGCAGTACCAAGCAGAATTAATTGGAGAAACCAACACTTCGTTTGTTGGAGACAAAGCCAGTCTTGGCGGTATTACTATTAAATATGCCGATCCATTTAACCTTAGGGCGGGTTCGCCTTCAACCACAAATTCAAGATTTGGTGGTATAGGCGCTAAAGTCGCTACAACAAATTACGCAACAGATATCACCTTGAGCAGGTATTATGAAAAACAAGTACCTAACAACAGCTTTGAACGCTATTATTTAATAGAGCCCGGAAGTGCAATAGCAAACCCAGAAATAACGATTAATTATTTGCAAAATGAAAAGCCTTCTGGCTCTACCCCAAGCAAATACAGAATTTTTAGAACTCCATCTAACTTAAATTCTAATTATACACCTGTAATAAGTGTTGTAGACGACGGTGCAGGAACAATGTTCACCAAAAAAGCAGAAATAACAAACATTGCTCAACGCTACGTAATTGGAGATTGCCCAACAGAACCCGTTGTTACTCTTAATAATAAATACTCAACGTGCACCAACCAAGCACCTTTAAAGCTTGATGCTAAAGAAGCCTCACATGCTGCTAACTTCACTTATCAATGGTATAAAAACGGTATAGCTGACGTTAACTCTGGTCAAACAAATCTTTATAACATTCTAACCACAGACAACTATGCAGTGCTTGTGACTAACCCAACTACCGGTTGCTTTAATTATCATGAATTTCAAGTGTTTGTTAACCCAAGCCCAAGCAACATAAATTTTACTCCGCAAACAACTCTTTGTGAAGACCGAACGTTAACATTCACGAACACTACAACTAATCTTTCTTTGGGTAATTACAAAAATTCCTTTTGGGATTTTGACACAGTTAACAATGGTACACTTGTTCAAACAAAAGCGAACCTAGATAATGGATCAACACAATATACCAACCCTGGCAATTATGCAGTACGACTAATTATGGAAACGGACTCAAGCTGCAAGGACACGGTAGTAAAGGCAATTACAGTGTACGATAACCCTGTCGCTGGAATTACAGCCACTACTTTTGAACGTTGCGCAAACGAGACCTTTGAATTTCAAAATGCGTCTACAATTTCTGGTGCCACCAGTATAAATACCAGTTACTGGTATGTAAACGGTATTGATTTACAAACTAAAAGCAACCCATCACATTTAGCAACTGTGCAATACAATAGAATTGCTCCTCCGGGTCCTGCAAACCGCACCGATGTTCTTATGCTAGTTGTAAAGTCAAATACAAATTGTTTAGATACGCTATTACGTAACATTCAAGTTCGGCCGCTGCCAAGTGCTATTACCTCGCTTGTTATTGTTCCCGCTAGGTCACCAATTAAATTTTGTATAGATTCTGTAATTGGTTTTCAAGCTACTTCAGTTAACAATACTACAACCTACAATTGGGACTTTGGTGAGTCTGCTACAAATTCATCAAACTCAGCCAAAAGGAGCAATCAAAACCCAACTGGTATAACGTATTCTAATGCAGGTACATTTACTCCAAAACTTCATGTGGAGAGTAATTTAGGATGTAAAGATTCGTTCGCAATAACTGGTTCACCAATAACAGTGCATCCTTTACCAACCCCTACTTTTTCACTTGACAGTGGCGATGTTTGTTTTGGAACCGCGCTAAACCTAGTGAATGCCAAAACAACAAATACCACATATAATTGGGATTTTGGTGATGCCACCACATCCAACAACCAAGGATCAAGCGTATCAAAATCATACTCCACCGTAGGAACATTCAATATAAAATTGAGTGCTACGAGTCAATTTGGCTGTAAAAATGATTCTACTAAATCGGTTAGAATAAAGCCAATGCCAGTCGTAGCGTTTACCACAGCTAATAAATGTGAAGACAGTACGGTAACCTTTAACACCACAGTGACTACAAGCCCTATAGGAAATACTCTAGTAAGCCCAACTTACCATTGGGATTTTGGAACAACGAACGCAAATGCATTAAATACAGCTCAGCGATCAGTTCAATCTCCACAAATCTCTTATACCCAACATTCCGACACTAGTACCTACTCACCTGCTATCTTTGTTGTCGCCGAAAATTGTAAAAGCATTGTTGCTACTAACCCAATTACAATTCATCCAAATCCAGTAGCAGCTTTTACTGGAGGCAACAATTGCAATGGAGGTCAAATTGGGTTTACTAATATTTCAACAATAGACAACCCAAGTACTAATAGCTATAACTGGAATATGGGTGATGGAAATACTTCCCTCACTCATGCAGGTAGTTTTAATTACACTTATGCAAGTACTTCATCAAGTAATTATACGGTTACTCTTAAAGCAACAAGTAACAAAGGGTGTATCGATGACAGTTCAGTAGTTGTAAAAAATTATGCATTACCGTTTGCAAGCTTTGAAGATAGTTTGGCTAGTCAATGTTTGGACTCTACTTCTAAATTCATCAACCTATCCACTATGTCTGATGGTTCTAACTTGACCTATAAATGGAAATATGATGATGGCGATTCTTCTATTGTCAAAGACCCAAACTATGTATATAAGGCGGATGGATTATTCAACGTAAAACTAACAGTGGCTCCCGCAGATATAACTAATCCTTGCAGAAGCGATACTACAATTGCCGTTGTTATTTACCCTTTACCGAGCACAAGTTTCACCTTCACAGACAACTGTGTCGATGATAGTATTCGTTTAACCAATAACACTATAATTTCAAGTGGAACTCTTACCTACAAATGGCATTTTAGTGGCGGAACACCCGATACAGTAATTAGTGCATCGTCATTTAAGCATTCATATTCAACTCCAGACACTAATGATATCATCCTTAAGGCAACTTCAGACAAAGGATGTCCAATAAGCGATACGAATGCAGTACGGTTCTACTCCTTTGTTGATGCTGATTTCGATAGTGCAAAAGCAAGTGTTTGTATATTCGATACCTCGGTATTCGATAACTCAAGTATACTTAAAACCAAAGAAACATGGCTTTACAACTGGACATTTGACAACGGGGCTACTTCAACTGAGAAAAACCCATTAAATTACTATGCGGCAACCACACCAGGGTTTGGAATTGATTCGGCTTACAACGTAAAGCTATCGATTACACCAACAGATATTACAAATGTCTGTAGAGATAGTATCACCAAAGTGGTCTACATTCATCCTCTACCCGATTCGTCTTTCAATATTACTTTAGATACATTTTGCTTGGGAATAAAAACTAGTTTCATTAAAAATACCGCTCAGAACTTACATACCTACCATTGGGATTTAGGCGATGGAACCAAGGATAGCAGCACAACATTTACTCAACATACTTACCAAAATAGCGGAACGTTCAGACCCGAACTTACTTCAATATCAGAATACAATTGTGTAAGCACTAATACCCAAAATGTTGTCGTTCTTCCAGTGCCTCAGCCTAATTTTATTATTCAAAGAGATACAGTTTGCGAGAAAGATACAGTTGTTCTTATTGATGCATCAGACACACTTGCCACGACATATGTCTGGAATTACGGCGATGGCACACCTAACGATTCATTGCGACAACGTGGAGATACGATTAGACGTCTTTATTCAAAAGCCAATACCTATACCATATCTCTAACTGGCATTAAAGGAACATGCTTTAGTCGATTAAGTAAAAAAGTGAAAATTGAACCTGACCCCGTGGTTCAGTTTTCTATGCAACGAGATAATTCAAATGGCAAAAAAGTTGACTTTACAAATAATTCATTCCTTCCAAATGGAAGTAACGGAACTTTAAGTTTTATTTGGACTTATGGCGACGCAACAACGGACTCAACCAAATTAAATTTCTTTAGCCACACGTATTCAACCAATAACAAATTTGGAGTGAAATTAAAAGCTACCTCAAACTTTGGTTGTTTCAATGAGAAAATCGACACCATTGAGACAGTAAATACACCTACTTCCAGTTTCACACTTTCCACAACTTCTGTTTGCAAAGGCGACAGCTTTTCGTTTACCAATAACTCCACTAATGCACAAACCTTTTTCTGGAATTTTGGCGATGGATCAACAAGCACGGATAGCCTACCAAAGCATACTTACACTCAATCTGGAAAATTCCAAGTTCAATTAATAGCAAAAGATAGCAACAACTATTCTGACACAAGTAGTCAACTTGTAACTATAAACGCGATACCTATAGTTCAATATTCAAGTAATACAAATATTTGTGCTGGCGACCAAGCAGTTTTCACTAACAACAGTTTCGTTCAATCTACAGATTCCTTAATTTACAAATGGACATTTGGGGATGGAGATACAAGTATTGAGCAAAGTCCAATTCATAGATTCGATACGGGCGCTAGTTATCAAACACGACTAATTGTAAGTACAGAATCGGGTTGTACTGATACTCTATCAAAAACAGTCAATATTTATCCAGGGCCAATTGCTAAGTTTGATTCCGCGTTTGCCCGTTCATGTGCTGGAAGTCTTAGCACACTTACAAATCAAACTATAATTGCTACAGGAGAAACTATTTCTGGATATTTATGGCGTTTTCAAAACGTCGTTAATCAACCTACTAGCACCAACTCAAGTGTTACTTATGCTTCAGCAGGCATTTACAATGTTGAACTTGTTGCGACCTCAACACGCGGTTGCAAAGACTCTATTACTGTGCCGATAATTATAGATTCAATTCCAATTTTAAATTTTGGAGGAACACAAAACACCTGTGGTACTTCACTGACACTAGATGCAAAAAATACTGGAGCAACTTATCTTTGGAGTACAAATGCTACTGCAAGAACTATCACGGCAAATACTTCCGGCACCTACAAGGTAACTGTTACTCTTCCAGGAACTCAAGCTTGTAAAAAAGTAGATTCTGTTGTGGTAAACTTAAATACTCCAGTTAACCCAGATCTTGGTGTCGATTTTTCTTCTTGTGGAGATACTATTCTAGATGCAAAAAACCCTGGTTCAACATACAGTTGGGTATGGTCTTCAGGATCTAGTTCTAGCAGAATGATAAATGTTTCGACCACAGACACTTTTCGAGTAACGGTTACAGACCAAAATGGATGTCTAGGTGTAGATACTGTAATCGCGACGGTAACAACTCCTCCCGCTGTTAATGTTGGAGCTGATATTAATGTTTGTGCTGGTACAGCAGTAACTTTAGATGCTGGTAATTTAGGCAAAACCTTCAACTGGTCTAATGGAGGCTCAACACAAACGCTTTCAAACCCTACTGCAGGTTTTTATATTGTTACTGTAACGGATCCAACTACGCTATGCTCAACTAACGACAGCATTAATATATCATACAAACCAGCACCTGCGTTCAATTTAGGGACGGATAAAAAAATATGTGGCACACAAGGTACTTTACTCAATGCAGGTTCCATTTCAAATGGCTCTTACTTATGGTCTGATAACTCAACATTACAAACTTTAACAGCAAATCAAACTGGAACATATTGGGCGAAAATTACAGCTAACGGAAATGGCTGCTCAACTACAGATACAATTAAAGTTACTATAAACACGCTTCCAACTTTATCACTGAACAGTACTTTTAATGCATGTGCAGGTAGTTCTATTGCATTACAAGCGGTATCTTCAAATGCTACCAACTACAGCTTTTTATGGAATGACAACAGTACCGATTCTACATTAAATCCAACTTCTACTGGATTGTATTCAGTTACAGTTACCGACACGGCAACAACTTGTCTTAGTATAGCTAGCAGTAACGTTACACTAAATCAAGCACCCGTTTTTAATCTTGGAAACGACACTAACCTTTGTGGTGGCAAATCATTACTTCTTTCTGTAGGAAGTTCAAATTATAGCACGACATGGTCTACTTCAAGCAATAGTCCAGCAATTTCTGTAAAAGCTGCTGGCACTTACTCTGTTGTTTCTACCTATAATGGCTGTAGTACAAAAGACACAATAACAATAACCACCTCAACACCACCAATTGTGAACTTGGGAAATAGCAGTTCTATTTGTTCAAGCGACACGCTTGAGTTGGATGCAGGTAATGCTGGAGGAACTTTCAAATGGAGTGATAATTCTACTTTACAAGTGCTTAAAGTTGCTGTTAGCGGGTTCTACGCTGTAACTGTAACTGACGTAAATGGATGTATTGGAAATGCTAATGCTAATGTTCAAGCCTATACATCGCCTACTTTAAATCTAGGAAATGACGATACCGTTTGCCAAAGTAGTACTGTAATTCTTGACGCTAAAAACCCTGGGGCTTCTTTTAGTTGGAGCAATAATTCAACGGCGCAGGTGATTCAAGTTTCAGCTGCAAACACTTATACAGTTACTGTTACAGACCAGAACAACTGTAAGGCAATTGACAGTATCAAAATATCATACATAAGTAAGCCCATTGTCAATTTAGGTGGGAATATTAGTTTATGTTCGGGTTTAAAAGATACGCTTGATGCCGGAAATCCTGGGCTAAATTTCAAATGGAGCACAGGACAAACTTCTCAAACCTTAGAAGTAATTAACGCAGGCACATTTAGAGTTACAGTATCCGATGGTGGCTGTTTTGCTAGCGATCAAATTGTAGCATCAATTCGATCTATTCCTAATGTGAATTTAGGTATTGATAAAATTGGTTGTGCTGGTGACTCTATAACATTGAGTTCTCTAAACAACTATCCTTCGGGGACACTATATAATTGGTCAAATAGTACTTCAAATCGGACCACAAAAGCTGGTTTAACGGGAAAATATACGCTTAAAGTTACGGACGCGAATAATTGCTCAAACGAAGATTCCGTAAATATTGCTATTAAGGCTGTACCCATTATTACCCTGCCACCTTCAATTACTGCTTGTGGAAGCACAACCCTCGATGCAGGTAATCCAGGAGCTAAATTTGCTTGGAACAATAATGCAATTAGTCAAACAATAAATGCAAGGCAAACGGGTACTTACATTGTTAGTGTATCAATTAGTACCTGTGTAACAAAAGATACTAGCATAGTTACAATTAATGCGTTGCCATTAGTTAATCTTGGCTCTGATGTATCAGCTTGCGCAAATAACGCTCCAGTGCTTGACGCAGGGCATGTGGGGAAGACTTATTTATGGAAAGGTGGAACAACCGCTCAAACTTTCACTCCAACATCATCTGATACGATTTGGGTGAGTGTAACTGACAATTTAACTTGTACTGGTAGAGATACCGTTGTTGTTAAATTCGATGCTGGCGTTACTGTAAATCTTGGTTCCGATTTAGATTCTTGCCACTACCAAGATGTAATTTTAGATGCTCAAAATGCTGGAAGTAGATTCTTATGGTCTAATGGAAGCAGAACGCAAACAGTATCTATTGGACAAAGTGGAGCTTATTCTGTAACCGTTACGGATGCTAAAAATTGTAAGTCAAACGACGCTATAAATGTTACTCTAAATGCAATTCCAGTTGTGAACCTCGGAAACGATCGCGATGTTTGTGATAGTGTCAATTTAGATGCAAAAAACCCGGGACTTTCCTATCTATGGAATGACAATTCCACAAAGCAAAAACTTTTAGCTGAAACTGCTGGAACTTATTGGGCACATGTTACTAGCGCAAAGTCATGCGTGGGGAGAGATACAGTTACGTTGGGGATTAAGCCAACTCCAAACCTAAACTTAGGTGCTGATACTAATATTTGTTCGGGTAGTACACTTACATTAAACGCCAAAAACACTGGTAACACTGTGTTATGGTCAAACAATACTTCTAATCAAACAATATCGGTGGCAACACTTGGTAAATATTGGGTTAAAGTAACAAACAGTCTTGGCTGTTCAAAGTCTGATACTATCAATGTAAACCTAGGAGTATCTCCAACCATAGACTTAGGAAATGATACTGGGTTTTGTATAAACCAAGAACTCCCACTGGATGCGGGTAATAAAGGAGGTTCCTATATTTGGGGTGGGCCAAATAACTATGTTGATTCAACACAAATATCAACAGTTTCAGCAGCGGGAAAATACTACGTTCAAGTAACAACATCTGGAGGTTGCATTGGTTCTGACACTATTAACTTTACCCCAAAAACTGATACTGTTTATGCCTATTTCCTTTCCACAAGTAAGGTAGAAATGGCCGATACTGTGCAATTTGTAGATTTGTCTTATCCTGATATCACCTCATGGAACTATGATTTCGGTGACCAGAATTCTTCAAATCTTCAAGACCCGGAACACCGATATTTAATTGAAGGAAAATTCAATGTAAAACTTACAGTTAGCAATGGTTCTTGTCAGGATTCTAGGACTAAAGAAATAGAAGTTTCTAAACGATTAAAACAAGACGCATTTGACCCTAGTAACCCAGAAGAAAGTTTAGAAACAACTGAATTTGTCAGGGCAAATTTATATCCTAACCCAAATCATGGTTCATTTAGGTTGTTGCTTGAGTTGAGCCAAGAAGACAATGTTGCTTTGTACTTCTTTGATATGCGTGGAACCATTCTTCACCAAGAATTTATAACGGGTGTAGACTCCTATGTCAATGATTTTCATTTTAGTGACTTAGCTCCAGGCATGTACTTTATGCAAGCCAATTTAGGACGAGAAAGAAAAGTATTTAGAGTAGTAATTTCCAGATAAAAGTTGATATGAAATTTCTTTATCAAAGTTTGATTTTAGCCCTAGTTGTTTTGTGTTCAGGGAACATTTTTGCAAATTCTCCAGTTCCAGTTCCAGTTCCAGTTCCAGTTCCAGTTCCAGTTTCAGTAGGCGGGACTCTACAAACAGCAACCGCCAACAATTTAGATTCTGTTTGTGCAGGCAGCAATACTGGAACTTTAAATCTTAGTGGCCAGTTTGGTTCGATTGTTCGTTGGGAATATTCAAATTCTGGTGGAAACCCCTGGAGTACGATTACGCATACTGGAGTTACGTATACCTATTCTAATTTAACTTCCACCACATATTTCAGGGCAATAGTAAAAAATGGAGCTGATCCTGAAGCTGCATCTTCAAGTGTTCAAATAAGAGTAGATCAATCTACGGTGGTGGGAACTCTTACCGGAAATGCAACTGTTTGTACAAATAATAATTCAGGAACACTTTCTGTAGGTAATGGAGTTGGAGCAATTTATAGTTGGCAAACTTCATTTAATAATGGTTCTACTTGGAATGAAAATGCCACTTCGGCAACAACTCAATCCTATACAAACTTAACTGCAACTACCTGGTATAGAGTTGTTGCAAAGAATGGTGCTTGTAAAAAAGATACTTCCAATGTATCCAAGGTCATTGTAAATACACAAACTATTGGAGGTTCGGTTTTAGCGTCTAATGGATTGTCAACTTCGACAGTTTGTTCTGGAATTAATGAAGATACTCTAACTCTTTCCGGACATTTAGGAAATGTGTTGGGTTGGGAGCAAGCAAATTCAAACAATGGCCCATGGTCTTATTCATTTAACTCCAAGACCAAAGAACCATATAAAAATCTTAGTGCCACAGCTTATTATAGAGCAATTATACATAATCCAGGTTGCGATACTGTGTACTCAGCAATAGGAAGAATTAATATTGATCCTGTAAGTAATGCAGGTGCTATTTCTGGTACAACTGATTTATGTACCGGCACAAACAGTGCTGTTTTAACCGTAAAAAGCTCGAATGGTAGTATCCAAAATTGGCTAACTTCAACAAATGGCACTAATTACAATGTGCTTGCAAACCCGCTTAAAACTTATAATATTACCAACCTTACTCAAACTACCTATTTTAAAACTTTTACAAAAAGTGGTGTTTGTTCTAACGATACAAGCGCCGCGTTTGTGGTAAACGTAAATGCAGCTACAGTTGGCGGAAACGTAAGTGGAACTAGTAATATTTGTTACAATATTAATAGTGGTTCATTAGTTTTATCAGGCAATACAGGAAAAGTTATTCGCTGGCAAAGTAGCTTCACTGGTAATAATCCTTGGATTGATATTGTAAAGTTAGACAGTTCATTAGCCTATAGCAACATGCAAACAACTACCTCTTACCGTGCAGTTGTCCAAAATGAAGGCTGTAGCGTTATGTTTTCAAGCCCAGCTAAATTAACCATCGACCCCACTAGTGTTGCTGGTGTTTTATCTGGAACAGGTGCCGTTTGTATTAGTGGAAATAGCGGAAAAATAGTTACCCCTAATAAAACTGGAACAACGACAAACTGGCTAAAATCAACAGATAGTGGCGCCAACTGGTCCATTGAGGGGTCTACAACTGATACTATCTCATTTACAAATATCAATACCGAAACTTGGTACCGAAGTATTATCAAATCAGGTACATGTGCAGCAGATTCTTCAAGTATTGGAAAAATAACTATATCACCTGCAACGGTTGGAGGTTCGGTAAGCGGTTCTGCTACCGTTTGTGCTAGTTCTAATGGTGCTACCATAAATCTATCTGGACACACTGGAAATGTTGTGCGATGGGAGAGCGCACCAAATAGCGGCGGTACATGGGGTTCTATTAATAATACTACCACAAGTCTTACTTATAGCAACTTAGTTTCTAATGCCTATTATAGGGCAATTGTGCAATCAACAAACTGCAACGAAGTTGCTTCTAGCTCAACGTTTATTGAAGTTATTCCCGAGATTAAAGGGGGCAACTTAAATGGCTCAAAAACTGTTTGTGACGCTTCAAATTCAGGTATTATTATTCTAAATAATCAGAGTGGAATAATTGATAAATGGCAAATTTCTACTGATACGATGCAAACTTGGACAGATGTAAACAACACAACGATCCAAAACAATTTTTCGAATCTAACTATTACTACTCATTATAGAGTTCAGCTAAGCTTAGGAGTATGTGGAACTGAGTTAAGTGATACAGCTGCTGTATGGGTAAACTCCTCTCCTATTGCTAATTTCAGCGTCCCAAATACCTGCCATACTTCTGTTTCGAAGTTTTCTAATCAAACTATTAACGGTAACTCAAATACCTACTTCTGGGATTTTAGTGATGGGAGTACAGGTTTGAATAAAAATCCAAATTATATATTTACAAAGCCCGGCTCTTTTAACGTAACATTAGTAGCTACGTCTGCTGACAACTGTAAATCTACTATTTCAAAAACTGTTGTAATTGACACTATTCCTGATGTTAAATTTACAAATACAACTGTTTGCGTTGGAACGGCTACCGAGTTCACCAATACTAGCACACCTGCAAATGGCACTTCGACTTGGACTTTTGGAAATGGCAATACAAGTGCAGCATATTCCCCAAATGAGTCCTACACCACTCACGGAAACTACCAAGCGCAATTAATATTCAAATCAGCTAACAACTGTTCAGACACAATTGCAAAAACGATTACTGTAAATGCAACTCCTTCAACTATTTGGAATGCTCCTACTACAGCAGAAGGTAAAGCACTAACTTTTGCAAATAACTCTTCAATAGCAACGGGTACGCTTGGTTATTTATGGAACTTTGGAGATGGCAACAACTCAAATACTCAAAACCCAACGCATACCTACGCTGATACAGGAAATTACTCTGTTGAACTTATTTCATATACGCAATTTTGTAACGATACACTGAAAAAAACGGTGGTAGTGAACCCTATTCCTAGAGCAGATTTTAGTGTTAATAGAGTTTGTGTTAGTGATTCAGCTAAGTTTTTAAATAATAGCTTCGTTAAAAAAGGAAATATGACGTTCAGTTGGACTTTTGGTGATGGCAGTATCTCCAGCGAAGAGAATCCAATCTATAAGTATACAACTCCAGGTGCATACAACATTTTAATGGAAGCCACATCAGACTCGGGTTACACACATACAAAACAATTTTCTATAGTGATTTATGAATCGCCAGCAGCCAATTTTAGCTCTACAAATGTTTGCGCAGGTGACACAACTTTGTTTACAGACAACTCCTTCCTTAAAGGAGGAACACTTTCGCATTTGTGGAAATTTGGCCCAGTAGGCGCTCAATCAATAAATATTAATCCTAAATACGCATATACTTCAGCGGGATCAATAAACGCCACACTGCGCGTAACTTCAAATAACGGTTGTGTTGATTCAATTTCTAAACCAGTAGTTGTATATGCCTTGCCGTCTGTCAATTTTAGCGCAGACAGTGTTTGTTTCGGTGCATCTACTCAGCTCTCAGATAGTACTAAACTTGTTGGAGCAACAATTGGATCATATAGCTGGGACTTTGGGAACAGTAATGGATCAAATGTGCGAAACCCATTACATAAATACACAAATTACGGAACCTATTTAGTAAAGCTAAAGGCTACAACAAATCAAGGTTGTGTTGATTCATTGTCAAAAAATGTACTAGTGAATGCATTGCCAACGGCAGCATTTTCCGCAACAAACGCTTGTATAACTGATTCGAGTGTATTTACAAATACCTCTACTTATCCATTTGCTGGTAGCAGTTTAGCTTATGTATGGGATTTTGGTGATGCAGCAGGAAATAGCACTTTGGCAAACCCTAAGTATGCCTACTCAACAGATGGTTCTTTTACAACCAGCCTTGTGGTAACTGAGTCAGGTACAAATTGTAAAGATTCAATTACACGACTCGTTGTTGCCCATCCGAGAAGTAACCCTTCTTTTTCAAGTTCTAGCGTTTGTTTGGGTCAAGGTATGAGTTTTCAAAACAATTCTACAGTTAAGTTAGGCAACCTTACTTCTGCCTGGAATTTCGGGGATTTAAATACCTCAAATAACAATAACCCAAAACACCAATATTCTAACTCTGGAACATATAACGTTCGCTTAATTACTACTACGATTAACAATTGCACTGATACTGCAACTGCAAGCGTATGGGTTAACCCTCAGCCAGCAACTGACTTTACATTAAACAATGTTTGTTTTGAAGACTCGGCTTTTTTATTTGATAATAGTGCATATTCTAGCGGGGCAAACATTCCTGATACCACAGTTACCTTCTCCTGGGACTTTGGTGATGGAAATACGGACACACTTAAAAACCCAAAACACTTTTATACAGGACCAGGTAACTATAAAATTACTTTAGTACAAACAACCGATTCAGGCTGTACAGATCAAATGACAAAAAACATAACTGTTTATGCCAACCCAGTAGCTGATTTTGTTTTTACTAATGTTTGTTTTAAAGACTCTACTCCATTCACAAATCGCTCTTTTAGTGTTCAAGGTAAATTGAGTTACTTGTGGGATTTTGGAAATACTAATACCGATACTTTAGAAGATGTCAATTTTCTTTTTCCAACTCAAGGAAATCAATCCGTAGAATTAGTTTCCACTTCTGAATTTGGTTGCACCGATACAATTATTAAACAGGTCATATCTTATGAAATTCCTGAAGTTGATTTTGTTTTCGAATCTATTTGTGATGGTTTCAAAATGCCTTTTACTGATAGTACTAAAATTGCAAGAGGATCAATTGTTTCATTTACATGGGATTTTGGCGACGGAACAAGTGCAAATATCCCTTCACCGGCTCATTTTTACTTGAATAACGGTAAATACGATGTTAACTTAAAAGCCGTTTCAGATAAAAACTGTATTGCAGATACCATCAAACAAGTCGAGGTATATGAAGTGCCAGTATCTAATTTTAGTGTTGATAATGCATGCTTATATAACGATTTAGAACCTAACAATGTATCCACGATTACAAACGGAACAATTACCTTTAAATGGACCTTGGACAGTATCTTTGAATCAATTATACCAAAACCCGTTTTTACTCCTGAAATACCAGGTGTTTATAAATTGAAGCTCGTTTCTTCTTCACAAAACAACTGCAAAGATTCAATTATCAGAAATGTAGAGATTTATAAATTACCAGAGATTTTAATTGGTAACGACACAACTATTAGCAAAGGATTTGAAATTCAACTCCTTGCACAGGGAGGAATAGAGTATGATTGGATACCTCAAACCGGATTGAATAATTCAACAATAGCTGATCCCGTTTTTACAGCAAAAGAAGAATCGATTTTTACGGTAACTGGAACCGACGAAAAGGGTTGTTCGAATACAGCTACTCAAACAATATTGACAAATAATGATTTTAATGTAATACCTACAAATGTTATTACACCAGATGGAAACGGGCAAAATGATTTTTGGGTAATACAAAATATTGAAAACTACCAAGATGGAAAAATTGCAGTTTATGATCGCTGGGGTGGTGAAGTTTTGAATACCACGGAATATCAAAACGACTGGGACGGAAGAAATGCAAAAGGTGATATACTCCCTGACGGAGCATATTATTATACCATATCTTTTCCAGACAGTGAAAGAACCTACAAGGGCGCATTAACAATATTGAGAAATAATAAGTAAGTAATCATGACTAGAATTAAAATTACACTTGCTTTTGTATTAGGATTTACTGCTACACAAGCACAGCAAACACCTATTTACAGTCAAAATTTTTTGAATCTGTACCTCAATAATCCAGCGGCTGTTGCAGCAAAAAATGAAACTCGATTCATGCTACATCACAGGCAACAATGGGTAGGAATACAAGATGCACCAAGAACTTCAGCCATCACATTAGAAACTCCTTTAGGCGGTGAAAAATATGCTCTGGGCTTAAAAATAAATACAGATCAAGTACATATTTTTAATACTACAACTGGGCAAGTAGACTTTAGGTATCGATTGCCAATAACAGAAGATCACTTAATCTCATTTGGTCTTGGAGGAGCATTCATTCAACGAAGTATTGATTTTAACAAAGTACGTGTTGTAGATAAAACTGAATCTAATTTATTGGATTATAACAGTAATCAAATGGCGTTCGATGCTGACTTTGGTTTGGTTTATCAATGGGATAAGTTAACTGCAGGATTTTCTATCAATCAATTGATGAATAGCCAATTTAATTATGAGGATGATATTTCTCAGGAAGCAACTGCTTACAATAACCTTAGACACTTCAACATATTTGCAACTTACGACTTTGAATTAAGTAAAAAGCCAATTACCATTTCTCCTACACTCTTTGTAAGACACATGCAAGGCGCCAACTTACCGCTAGAGTTTAATACCGTTGTTAAGTGGGACCAAAAGTTTTGGGGAGGACTTGGCTACAGACAGAATTTTGGAGTAGTTATAATTGCTGGAGCACAAATTTTTGATCAACTCATTTTAGGTTATTCCTACGATTTATCAACAAGCGGAATAAAAGACTACAATTCTGGCACACATGAAATATCAATTGGTTATCGAATTCCAAGAAAAGTTAAAGGAGATCAATCCAGAGATCAACTTGCTAGAAGCATAAGAAACCAACAAGAAGAAATTGACCTATTAAAAGATAATAATGAAACACTTGTAAAGCAGGTTAAAGAACAGGAGAAAGCCCTAAAAGAGCAAAAAGAAGAAGTCAATAAACTCAAAAGTACCTATGAAAAGGAAAAACCTAAAATGGATAAAATAATTGAGGATAATAAAGTCGAACCAAATACTTCAACGGATGAAGAAACTCTAACGAACAAAACATCCGAATTAAGCGAAGAAGATAAGGAGCGAATAGATAATCTTGAAAAAGAAATAGAAGCGTTAAAATCAAAGCTTAACGAACAAAAAAACAACACCAAGAGCTTAGATTCTGCTGAAGTTATGAAAGCAATTGAATTAGAACTAGAAGCCCTAAAAGTGAGCGGTGTTTTGGAAGAAGGTGATGATGAACGAAAGTACAGTAAATACTATACCGTAGTAGGTTCCTATTTTAATATTGAAGACGCTAAAGCTTATCAACGCATGTTAAAGCGTGAAGCTGGTGTCGATACAAAAGTGGTATCACGAGCAGACCGGAAATTCTTCTTTGTTTACACGAGTGAATTTAACGATCTTGATGCAGCACTTTCAGAAATAAAACAACTTAAAGAAAGTGAATTAAAAAGTAAAATCAACGGCAACTTTTGGGTACACGGCAGAAAGTAAACTAAAGTTAGAGTTGAATAGTATTAACAAAAACGAAAGAAATAATCAGTTTGTCGTTGAGTTGAAACTGCATCAAAAAAGACAAAAAAAAGGGGCTGTCGCCCCTTTTTTTTATTCAAATCAATTGGTTAAACGACTCCTTGAGCCATCATTGCATCAGCAACTTTAATGAAACCTGCAACATTTGCTCCAGTTACATAATCAATATATCCATCTTCTCGTGTACCATACTTAACACAATCCGAGTGAATTGACTTCATAATGGTTTTTAACTTACCGTCTACTTCCTCTCTTGTCCAGCTATATCGCATTGAGTTTTGGCTCATTTCTAAACCTGAAACTGCAACTCCACCTGCATTAGAAGCTTTACCTGGAGAATACAATACTTTATTTTGTTCAAATACATGCATTGCTTCCGGAGTACAAGGCATGTTAGCGCCTTCTGTTACCGCTACAACTCCATTTGATACTAGAGTATTAGCATCAACTTCATGTAATTCATTTTGAGTCGCACATGGCAACGCAATATCACATTTTACACCCCAAGGTTTTTGACCTTCATGAAATTCAACACCATCATATTTGTCCGCTATTTCTTTTACTCTTCCTCTTCTTACATTCTTCAATTCTTTAATGAATTCAAGGTGTTCAGAATGAAAACCAGCAGATGCATGAACATAACCAGAAGAATCAGATACCGTAACAACTTTACCACCTAAATGAATCACTTTTTCTAAAGCATACTGAGCTACATTTCCAGAACCAGAAATTACGACAGCCTTTCCTTTAATACTTTCACCTTTTGTCTCTAACATATTATGAGTGAAATACACTGCACCATATCCAGTTGCTTCAGGGCGTATTAATGAACCACCAAATTCTCTACCTTTTCCAGTAAGAACACCAGTAAATTCATTTCTAATTCTTTTGTATTGCCCAAACATGAAACCAATTTCTCGTCCGCCAACACCTATATCACCAGCAGGAACGTCCGTGTCAGGACCAATATGACGACATAATTCTGTCATAAAGCTTTGACAAAACTTCATTACTTCATTATCCGATTTTCCTTTTGGATCAAAATCAGCTCCACCTTTTCCACCACCCATTGGCAATGTAGTTAAGCTGTTTTTAAATACCTGCTCGAAAGCCAAGAACTTAAGAATACTAATATCGACTGACGGATGAAAACGCAAACCACCTTTGTAAGGTCCAATTGCCGAATTCATTTCAATACGATATCCTCTATTAATTTGAACTTCGCCTTGATCATCAATCCACGGAACTCTAAACATTATTACACGCTCAGGCTCTACCATTCTCTCAAGAATCTTAGCTTGTTTATACTTTGAGTTTTCTTCTATAAAAGGAATAACTGTTTCAGCTACTTCTTGGACAGCTTGCAAAAACTCAGGTTGTTGCGCGTCTCTTTTACTAACAGACTCCATGAATTCATTCACTTGAGCCTCGTACTTATTACTTGCCATTTTTTATTTAAAAGGTTATTAAAAGTGCGGTAAAAATACGTAAAATAGGAACTTTTGAGTGATAGACAGGAATTAGTACAAAGTACTGTAAAACAGAAAGATATACCTACCTGACCGTAAGAGTTGATTCGGTGTAAGATTCCTTTGTAAAATATACTGGTTTAAAGTTATAAACGTGGCGTTCATAACTGAATGCAATTACCTTAGTGATATAATCACCTTTTGTAAGCTTCAGAAGCTCTGTTTGGTCAAATGCAACACCACTAAAACCGCCAGAAGTACGTTTTTCAATGATTAAAATACCATCAGTTGTTTCAATGCGAAACTTTACAGAATCTGCTAGTAAAATGGGATCTTTCACTCTCATATTATAAACAGTGTCGATAGACTTTACAAATGCTTTAGGTGAGACAATAGCTGAAATATCAGGAAACTCAACAGAACCAATATTCTCAACAATTGTTGGGAAATCGTTACCTCCTTCTGCACTCCACCTTACGCCTTCATTGAAATACCAAGAGGAATCTTCACTATGATAGGAATAAGAGTTGTCAGAATTGTTCGCAAGGTTTTGGCCATTAACATTCACAGCTCCTACAGCAACTAAAAAATTAGTTGTGTCATACATTGTAACTAATGCGCTTGCCTTTATATTCGTCAATACCCCAGGAGTTATTGGGTCAAATTCAAACCGATTTCTGGCGTAAAAGTATCCCTCCGCATCAGAAAAAGTAGGATAATCTTCAATAGGCTCTCGGTCTCCGGACTCTATAGTAACGTCTTCAGAGTAGGTATCGGTGCCCTCACCATTTTCTACAGTCAGAGAAACATTAAATGTTCCGCCTGTCAAAAACCTGTGCGTAGGACTAGTTGCTGTTATCTCATCAACTATTGCAGAATTATCACCAAAGTCCCATTCTAACTTAGTGATTTCACCAGCAGAGGTATTCGTGAAATGAACGATCCCACCATTCTCTTGAACAAATACAAAACTCGCTCTTGGTGGTTTTTGTTTACACGAAAACAACGCCAAACTTAAAAAGCCCACACAAAATAGAAATGAATACTTAACCTTTATCACTGAATTCAATTGAGACATAATTGGATGTAAAATTAGCATTTTTTGAAAGTCATATATTGAAGTTTTTTAGATGCCTCTGAATCAATATAGATTGGTAATTGATTTCCAATAGTTTAGACCTATTTATTAGGCCTAAAAAAAGCTTGTTTGATACTATGGAAATTATCTACATTTGCAGCCCGATTTTTATAAGGTAAAAATGTCATCACACGTCAAAATATTTGCTGGTAGCGCCTCGGAAGAACTAGGAAAGAGTATTGCTCAAGCCTCTGGTTCTGAACTAGGCCAGGTATCTATGTTGCGTTTTAGTGATGGGGAATTTCAACCTTCATTCGAAGAAACTGTTCGTGGTGATTCAGTGTTTATTATTCAAAGTACCATTCCACCAGCTGATAATTTAATGGAGTTACTTCTGATGGTTGATGCTGCGAAAAGAGCGTCGGCCAAAGAAATAATTGCTGTTGTACCTTACCTTGGGTTTGCCCGACAAGACCGAAAAGATAAACCTCGTGTTGCGATTGGAGCAAAATTGGTTACCAATATGCTTTCGGCTGCAGGCATAACAAGGATAATAACAATGGACTTGCATGCAGATCAGATTCAAGGCTTTTTTGAAGTACCTGTCGACCACTTATATGCTAGTTCTATCTTTATACCCTATATTCAATCAATTAATTTGGGCAACTTAATTATTGCTGCTCCTGATACAGGTGGTACAAAAAGAGCAAATTCTTATGCGAAATTTTTAGATTGTGGCCTGGCAATATGCTACAAACAACGTAAGAAGGCAAATGAGGTTGCTAACATGACGGTTATAGGTGACGTTGAAGGTAAAGATGTTGTATTGGTTGACGATTTAATAGACACTGCCGGAACACTCTCGAAGGCAGCTGACATGATGTTTGACCACGGCGCAAAATCAGTAAGAGCGCTAATTACTCATGCTGTACTAAGTGGCCCCGCCTACGAAAGAATAGAAAATTCAAAATTGACTGAGTTAGTTGTAACAGATACTATTCCGTTAAAACAACAGTCAGATAAAATTCGCGTACTTACAGTTGCGGATTTGTTTAGTAATGTAATAGAAAACGTAATTCACAAAAAATCAATTAGTTCACACTTTTTGATTTAAACAATAATAGAATAAGATGGAAGCAATTGCTATCAAAGGGTCAGCTAGAAAAGCTGTAGGAAAAAAAGATTCTAAGTCTTTAAGAAAAGAAGGAATGGTTCCTTGTGTTATCTATGGCGCAAACGATCCAATACATTTTGTAGTTGACGAAAGACATTTTAAAAACTTAGTTTACACTCCAAATGTTTATGTTGTTAACGTAGATGTTGACGGGAAAAACTTTACAACGTACCTTAAGGACATTCAATTTCACCCAGTAACGGACAGAATTGTGCATGCGGACTTCTTCGAACCAAAAGAAGGTCAAGAGGTTAGCCTTAAAATCCCAGTAAGAACTACTGGAGCTGCAATTGGTGTTTTGAATGGTGGTAGAATGAGAATTCCACAAAGAAAAATTACGGTAAGAGGTTTACTCTCAGCGATGCCAGATAATGTGGAAATTGAAGTTTCAGAATTGAAAATTGGATCGGGTGTAAGAATCAGTGACCTTTCAATTCCAGGAGTGGAGTTTACTGATGCATCTAATAACTATGCTGTTTTCATTAAAACTGCTCGTGGAGCAATTGAAGATGAATTGGGCGAAGAAGAAGAGGAAGGCACGGAAGCTGCTGCAGAGGGTGAAGAGGCTCCAGCTGCTGAATCTGAAGCATAACTCTCATGAAGTATTTAGTTGTAGGCCTAGGAAATCCTGGTGCTGAGTACGAAAATACTAGACATAATATAGGTTTTTTGATATTGGACGCACTGGCTAGTGCGTCCGATTCTGTTTTTAGCCCAGACCGTTATGCCGATGTATCTTCAATCAAATCAAAAGGCCGTCAATTTATTCTTATAAAACCCTCAACATTTATGAACTTGAGCGGAAAGGCTGTTCGTTATTGGATGGAAAAAGAAAAAATCGATCTTGAAAATATTATTATCGTTACAGATGATCTAGCCTTACCTTTTGGGAAAATTCGAATTCGAAAAAAGGGAAGCGATGGTGGACATAACGGCCTAAAAAGCATAAATGAGTTACTGGGTACCCAGCAGTACAATCGTCTAAGATTTGGAATTGGAAGTGAGTTTAGTAAAGGAAAGCAAGTAGATTATGTGCTTGGACATTGGAACTCAGAAGAAACCAAGACCTTAAAAGAAAGAATAGAAATTGCTCAACAAGGAATTAAAGCTATTGGGTTAGCTGGAGTGAATAGAGCTATGGGTGATTATAATGGTCGATAAAGACAAACTTCCAAATTTGACTTATGCATTCTAAGAAGAGCTATCAAAGTCAAAGTACTAATGATCAGCGCTAACTAAATTCTTAATAATCGACACAAAAATAAATTCTGTAATCAGAATAGGAATTACCAACCATTGGATATATGGAAGTCCTTTTACATAAACGATATCGTGAATAAATGAAAATCCAATTGTGGTAATTGCAAGAATCAAAAAAGAATATCTCCATAAATTGGTTTTCCAGTTTAAATTCTTGAATTTAAAAGACAAAATTGGAATAGGAAGCACCATTAGTAAAGAAAGGCAAGCTCCTGCTAAGACGTAAAACCAAACGTTCGTAATAAACAGCATTATTCCTATATCGGTATTGTTCCAATAATAAATTTGAGAAAGGCTCACAAATTCTGCAACCGAATGCGGAATGTAAGAGTTTAGGAAATATTGCCAGTGCAACACAATTGGCAAGCCAGCGATAAAAATAGCTGCTGCTGGAGTAGGAATGCCAATAAACTCGTCTGATTGATTTTCATCAGTATTAAATTTAGCCAATCGTAATGCTCCAAACAAAGGAATTAAAAAACCAGTGCAAGCAAGAGCAAATGAAGTTATGGGTATTTCGGAAAAATTAGAAAAATAATGGCCTTGCGCAGAAAGAATGAGGTTGAACAATATGATTCCAGGTAAAACACCAAAAGTGACCATATCTGCCAGGCTATCTAATTGCTTTCCTAACTCTGAATGAGCACCTATCAATCTAGCAATCATTCCGTCAAAAAAATCGAAAAACCCACCAACAAAAATCATTACAGCTGCCCAATGCAAAGCTTCATGAAAGCTAAAATAGATGCCTAGTAAACCGCAAAATAAATTCGAAAGCGTGAATAAATTTGGAATGAAATTTTTAATCATTTGCATATTACAAATGAAAACTAAAAAACCGTTCGTTCATTAATCATATGCTCTTTACAATTTTTGTTGCAAATCATAGTTTAAAGTGCCAATCCATTTATATTAGCATTTGCTATGATTCGATTTATTCAGTCTAAAATAAAGCAACTAGTTTGGTTATTTGTATTAAGCCTAGCGGTCAGTTTTGGCAACGCTCAGGTAAGGAAATATTCCAATGAATTTCTTGCTATTGGTGTTGGAGCGCGATCTATGGCGCTTTCTAAGGCTACTGTAGCAACGGTCAATGATGTTACTAGTGGGTATTGGAATCCTGCTGGTTTAGCAGGCCTTAAAAAAGACTATGCGGTAGGATTAATGCATTCAGAATACTTTGCAGGCATTGCTAAATACGATTACGCGGCATTTGCAACTAAAATAGATGACCAGTCTAGTGTGGGGTTTTCATATATAAGGTTTGGTGTAGATGACATTCCAAACACAATTGATCTGGTAGATCAAAATGGAAATGTGAATTACGATAACATTACCTCCTTTGCTGCGGTTGACAATGCTTTTATTCTCTCCTATGCTAGGTCGTTACCTGTTGAGGGGCTTACAATTGGAGGAAGTGCAAAGGTAATTTATCGAAAAGTTGGTGATTTTGCTCAAGCTTGGGGGTTTGGTTTGGACGCAGGCGCACAATATTTATATAAAAAATGGCATTTTGGAGCAACGCTCAGAGACGTAACTTCTACTTTTAATGCATGGTCCTATAGCCTCAATCAACGCACAATAGAAGTTTTTGAGCAAACCAATAACGAAATTCCTGAGAATGGTTTAGAAATCACACTTCCAAGATTAATTTTAGGTGCTGGTAGACTTTTTAAAGTGAAAAAGTTTGGAGTTCAACCAGAAGTTAACATTGATATTACCACTGATGGACAAAGGAATACTTTGATTCAGAGTGACCCTTTTAGTATTGACCCTTATATGGGATTAGAACTGAGTTGGAATGAAATTGTTTATTTAAGAAGTGGACTGGGTAACTTTCAAAAAATTCAAGCAGAGGTTGGTTCTCATAAAGTCACCACATTTGAACCAAATATTGGAATTGGGTTAAGCTTTAAAGGAGTAAGTATTGATTATGCTTTAACAGATATTGGAGATAATAGTGTAGCTTTATACTCTAACGTATTTTCACTTAAAATAGATTTCAATAAACCAAAGTGATGAAACTGTTTCGGTTTTTTCTACTGTTTCTTTTACCTTTTTTTAGTCAAGCTCAACCGCATGGAAATGAGTGGATTAATTACAATCAGCGGTTCTGTCGCATCTAATTTAACTAAAATAATTATTTAGCTACATTTAGATCAAAAAGATATGTTCAAGTAACATTGTTTTCCAAAATCGATCATTTTACAAGCTGTTTATTTTAAATTACGTTTTAGTTTAAGCTATCGAGATGTAGAAGAACTGATGGAAATACGTGGTGTAAAAGTAGATCATGCAACAATTCAACGTTGGGTGTTCAAATTCACTCCCATGCTGGACAAGGAATTTAGAAAACGAAAGAAGCGAGTAGGTATGAGTTGGCGAATGGATGAAACCTATATCAAAGTTAAAGGAGAGTGGCGTTATTTGTATCGAGCCGTTGACAAGGAAGGATATACAGTAGACTTTCTATTAACCAAAAGAAGACAACGTATGTCAGCCCAAAGTTTTTTGATCAAGGCAATTGAGCATAATGGAAAACCTCGAGTGATAAACATAGACAAAAGCGGGTCAAATTCAAGTGCCATTCGGGTTTATAACAAACGCGCATTAGCAACAAAATCAAGAATTAGAATCAGGAAATGCAAATACTTAAACAATATAGTAGAACAAGATCACCGTTTTATCAAATGGCGAATTCAACAGGGGTTGGGATTTAAAGAATTTGAATCTGCTAGAAGAACCTTATCAGGAATTGAAATTGTCAGAATGATTAAGAAAAATCAGTTGATTGGTCAAGATAAAACTATGTTTAAATCGTTCATGTCATTGGCCGCTTAGAATTAAAAAATAATTGTACTTTTTAAATTCTTGTCTAGCAGATGCGACAGAACCTAAAAATAATTACAAAGAAAAATCATCACTAAAATTCACTATATTTTTAAGCTCGGTAACTTCTACCCA
>TARA_Y100000385_G_scaffold251545_1_pt1 | contig 111949 bp, 93 predicted proteins | sample TARA_Y100000385 | Tara Oceans TARA_Y100000385 (sample SAMEA2620980) | marine metagenome | biome: marine biome (ENVO:00000447); feature: surface water layer (ENVO:00002042); material: "saline water (ENVO:00002010), including plankton (ENVO:xxxxxxxx)" | depth 5 m
GTCTGTATTGCAGATAGCCGATTGTGATAATTGAAGTTTCATTTTAATTTTCCTTATAGAGTTAATTGTTTGTTTCTTATAGTATATATATAATGCAAGTACTGTACCAAACGTGTAATTATTTTAACACTATAAATATAGGCATATTTGTATTCTCATTATAATACACCCTATGCAATATGCTACATTCTTTGCATTATGCAATGCAATATGCTACACACTACACGTATGTACAGTATGTATTTTCTCATTATAAGACACCCCCTAATTAGTGGGGGTGAGGGCGCACCCCCAGTTTTATCTTCAAAATCTTTTTCTTCGTTTGGAACGAAAAATGCCGGGGTGGTCCATAAACAATAAAAATGTTTAGTACAAATGTATTACCCAATCTTCCCCGATTGCTGCTAAAGATTGTCGTTTGACCCTATTTTAGTGTATAATCTACCAAGGAGAATCAATATGTCTAAAGCTAAACAATTAGAATGTGAATTGAAATGTAAAGCAACTGGTGGATTGAACCAATCAGTAGCTGAAGATTTCAAAAAGAAGGACAGGAACCTACAGGATTTACTCAATGACGAAGACGAAAAACAAGAACATAAAGATAGCGCAATCTCAGGTAGCTGAACTTGGCGTTGCGAATGTTGAAAATTTTGATATCGAATTGCAAGGCACTGCTGCTCTTGCCTTAGTTAATGAGCAAACAAAGCAAGCAGCACAACAAAATAAACTAGATCTTTCTAAAAGCCATTTCACTCAAAACTTTGACGAAGATGATAGTTTTTTCTACACACTAACACTCTTAGATAGTTCTTACAACCCTAAGTTGAGTGAGGTTGGTATAGGATATCTTAAAAACTCTACTTTGCTAAAGCGCTCCAAGCCCTTATTCTTTACTAGCGAGGACGGCAGAACTCTACCATGTATGAATGGACCACAAGAGTTCTTCCAAGATACAGAGAACTTACATATAGTTGTCTCTAATTATATACCATCCACCCTTACAGAGCTACTCGTACAGCCCAATTCCGTTATCGCTACCAGTAATCAATCTTTTGTACCTATAATGGCCCATGTTAGCCCCCAATCTATACTTGGTAGGCTTGATGATGATATACAAGACATTCCCATAGAACAAGTTGGAGATCTCGCACTTAACTTAATTAAATCCCACACAAAACAACTTATCTTAAAAAGCTCCCGCCTTGATGTTAAGAAAATTAAAACTAACCAGATTACTCTAGACCCACATAAAAAACCAGACGCAAAACGTGGAACTCTGTTCTACAATGATGAAGTTAATGCATTACAATTCTTTGACGGTCAAGTGTGGAGGACTTTATCATGCAAGGATGATTAATGAAAATACCTAAGAACATGTCTGAAGAACAAGTTTATGACACTATATTTAATATAATTGAAAGAATTTCTCACAAGTACACTTTTCACGGATATGAAGTGGAAGATATCCAGCAAGAAGCCTTCATTATATGCGTAGATGCCTTAAATCGTTATGATGAAAAACGCCCCTTAGAGAATTTCCTATCAGTCAATCTTTCTAACCGACTTAAGAACTTTATCAGAGATAATCACTTTGTTAAAAATAATAATCACAAGAAAAAAATCAAGCAACCCTATGCCCTTGTCTCTGAAAACATAATTAACGAAAAATTTGACTTAGACCAGATAATTGAACACAAAGAAATATTTGATTTAATAGATGACCAACTACCCTCCAACCTTAGAGAAGATTATCTTAAAATTATAAACGACATACCTATTTCCAAAAGCAAGAAAGAAAAAATCTTTGAAACCATTAGGAGTATAGTAGAAGATGCGTAAAGGTCGAATATCTAAAGAAGAAGAGCGTACTATAGCTAAACTTGTTGACAGTATGACTCCTGAAGACATAGCTCAACAGCTAGATCGTGATGTAGAGTCTGTTGTTAATTTCATTAAACGTAAATTCAAGGTAGGACTGTCTAAAGTAGAGATAGCAGCGTACTCCCTAGAGGATCGCCCCTATTGGACAGAGCTTAAAGCACAGTTTACAACTGATGAACTAGAACTATTTAAATATCACTGGTCTAGGATTATATCCCAATTTAAAGACGATGTATTTCCTACAGAAGAGATACAGGTAGTAGATGTAATTAAACTTGAAATTTTAATGAATAGATGTTTAAAAGGCAACAAAGAAAATATTGAGCAGATTAACACGTATGATCAGATGGTAAGAGATGAGAGAAGTAGAGATAAAGATCAACAAGATCATGACTATATTATTAACTTAGAAAGACAGATGGCTTCGCTCAGGGCATCGCAGGAGAGCTTGAACCGCGATTACCGCGAATTACAGGCAAAGAAGGGGGCGATGCTAAAAGAGATGAAAGGAACCCGTGAGCAGCGAATTAAGAGGCTGGAGGACAGCAAGCTTAGTTTTACTAGTTGGGTTGCTGCTTTAATGCAAGACCCCGAACGGATGAAGAAGTACGGTATAGAAATGGAGAAGATGAGAAAGGCTATGATAAAAGAGGGAGATAGATTGGCATCTTTTCATAAATATGAAGATGGCACTGTAGACCAACCATTCTTAACACCAGACACAGTAAAGGATTAACACATGGACCCCGAATCGCTTCTTGTTATACTACCTTGTTGGCTTATTGCGATTTCCATAGAATTAACTGTTGCTTATATTATTATAAAGAATACAAAATGATTATTCCAAACCAAAATTTAATTTATTTTCATCCAGCAAAAACTGGAGGTACATCTATAGAGCATACTTTAAAAAAAGCCTATTTGAGTAATGCTAGTTTAAACTGGCGTGAGCCTAGTCTAGAGATTATGTATGGTCTATTAAGCCGTAGTAAGTCAGATGTGTTTAAAAAAATTCAAGAAGAACACAGTATAAGAATACCATCCTTGTACCTTCAACATGCATGTATTAATTTTTATAATTTTCTAGGAATAGATTTCCATAAATATACAACGTGTTGCTCTGTCAGACATCCATATACAAGATTAGTTTCTATCTTTTTATACAACGCAAAGATGAGAAGAAGAACCTCAGAAGATTTTACTACCTTCGTTACTGATTTCTTAGCTAAAGAAGTAGAAAAGCAAGAATCTTTAGGAATATCCCATAGTCACATAGCACCACAATATATGTATGTAAAATACAACGATTACGTCGTAAACCATGTGATACGCCAAGAGTCTTTGAATTCAGAGTTTAAGAGATTGTTTGGGCTAGATATTATTTCAAATCATCTAAACTCTACTAGCACACGCAAAGGATCTCCCAATGACTACATGTCTCTATATGATCAAAAAACAAAAGATGTGGTTTACAATGTATATAAAGAAGATTTTAGGATTTTAGGATATAAAAAATGATTCCTGAAGTATTACATTTTGTTTGGTTGGGCAGCAAGTTGCCAGAAGATGAGATAAAGAACATTTCTTCTTGGGAACGATTCAATCCATACCTTACTATAAAAATATGGACTGATAAACATATATCGGACCTAGATTTTAGCGAAGGGGCGATGAAAGCTTTTGAGGCAGGAGATGGTATCTACGCATATCAGTCAGACATTATGAGGCAACACATTATAAATAAATTTGGTGGATTTTATTCTGATACCGACATTGAGTGCCGTAAGCCAATCCCTAGAAACTTTTTCTCTAAAGATTACGTATTCTTAAAACCGCACCCTAGAGCCAATTGGTTTAATCCTGCTTTTTTTGGTGTGCATACTGATTCTGATCTCATGACGCAAATGACCGAGGGGATCGTCGAAAAGGATAAAGAAGAGGTTAATAGTCGTAGATGTTACATTTACGGTCCTCAGTATTTCACGAGAGTCATTAAGGCTTATGCCGGATTAGCTATTAAAGATTCAGTGACTGATCTACCCACGAAGATAAAAAATTGTTTATTACTAGATCGTGACTTCTGGCGACCAAAGAATCCTAACAGATATTGTACACATTACGCAAAAGCCAGCTGGAGAAAGGGGATGTAGAGAAAATGAAAGCAATTATTACAGGAATAACGGGTCAGGATGGAAGCCATCTCGCGGACTTACTTCTTGAAAAAAATTATCAGGTTGTAGGAGTGGCGAGGCGGTGCAGTGTAGATACAACTGAACGAATTAAGCACCTGTCTTCTAATAAAAATCTCAAATTGGTTGATGGAGATATAACAGATGTTAGTAGTGTGATGAATATACTAAAAGATAACGAAGATGTAGATGAAGTCTATAATCTAGCGGCACAATCGCATGTGGCAACCTCTTTTAAACAACCAGCAACTACTTGGGATGTTACAGGAAAAGGATGTTTAAACATTTTACAGGCTATAGTTGATTTACAAATTAAGACAAAGTTTTATCAAGCATCTTCCAGCGAAATGTTTGGAAGCTCTTACGATATAGACCGTAACGGAGTGAAGTATCAAAATGAAGAAACTAAGTTTATGCCTAATTCACCTTATGCAATATCTAAGTGTGCTGCTCACCATACTGTTCGTATATTTAGGGATGCTTACGGCGTACATGCTAGTGCTGGTATTCTTTTTAATCATGAAGGACCGAGAAGGGGTGAGAATTTTGTTACGCAAAAAATAATTAAATGGATACAAAATTTTAAGAAATGGCTATCTTACACATCATTAGATAATTTTCCAATAGACTTTACTAGTGACCACATAGTGATTCATAGAGAGAGTTTTCCTAAGCTTAGACTAGGTAACTTGAAAGCCTATAGAGATTGGGGATATGCTGGTGATTATGTCTACGCCATGTGGCTCATGTTACAGCAAGACAAACCAGACGACTATGTAGTATGTACTGGTAAAACATACGCCATTGAAGACTTTATAGACGAAGCTTTTACGCAGGCTGGCTTAGAAAATTGGAGGCAATACATAGTTATAGATCCAGAATTTTATAGACCTTGCGAAGTAGATTACCTTAGAGGTGATTATTCAAAAGCCAAAAAAAAATTGGGATGGAGTCCTAAATGTAATTTGGAGGGGTTGATTAAACTTATGATGGATGCAAAATTATAGAGTATCAATAGATTTATCGGATGTTTATTTTGAGATGCAAGATTATGCTCTTAGAGAATATTCGTACCCTTTTTCCTTGTATATATTGGAAGCAGATAATCCCGACGCAGCTTGTGAAGAAATAAAACGTAGAGTAATTTCCGAAATACTTAAAAAGGATTCTTCGATAACCGCTAGAATATTTTGTCGTAAAATTAATAAATACATGAGAATAGATAAAGTTCAATCCTTATGAGAAACTACAACGACCCAGTATATAAAGACTTTAGAACAAAAGTATTAAAGAGAGATAAATTTAAATGTAAGATGCCGGGATGCAAAAATAAGAAGAACTTACAAGTGCATCATATTACCAAGTGGTCTGGAGCATCTTCTTTAAGGTATGAAACATCAAATGGAATTACATTGTGCAAGTACTGTCACAAATCCATTACAGGCAAAGAATACCACTACGAAACACTGTTCAGAGAGATTATAAAAGATGGCTAAATATAAACAAGCACCTGACTTTACAGTAATTAAAGATACACGCGAGCAAGAAGGATATTACTTTAGTAAGTTTAACACTTGTGCTGGAATGGTAGAACACAAGCTAGATACTGGAGATTATTCTATACAAGGATTTGAGGATAAGATATGCGTAGAAAGGAAAGGATGTGTAGAAGAATTAGCTATAAATCTCGGATCAAAGAAACACGCTTTCTTGAATGAAATAAAACGAATGGAACCTTTTCCTCATAAGTTTCTTGTTCTAGAATTCTCACTAGAAGATTTATTAGAATTTCCAGAGAATACTAGAATACCTATTAAAAACAAATCTTCTGTTAAGATCACTGGGAGGTATATGTTAAAATGTTTAATAGAATTTGAGTTATACAATGACGTACACGTACTATTCTGCGGAGATAAAAGAACAGCATTTCTGGCTGTTAGCAGCATTTTCAAACGAATTAACGAAAAATATACTATTGGTAGAAAGAAATAAAATGATTGAGAAAGATATATTGTACGATTATCATAACTACGGATGTAACATTGCATCCAGAGAGATATTCTTACACAACCATTACGGAAGCAATGATGAAGAAAATCCGGGCGTTGAGTATAAAATGTCCAATACTTTTATAAAGAATTTACGAGCCTTAGACGCCAAGTCCTCCGATCAAGTGACAATACATATGCATAGCTTAGGAGGCGAATGGTCAGACGGTATGGCTATTTTTGATGCAATAAGGATGTCAAGATGCTACGTAACAATCGTTGCATATGGTCAAGTAGAATCAATGAGCAGTATTATATTTCAAGCCGCTGACACTAGATATATTACTCCTAATACTTATTTCATGTCTCACTTTGGTTCTACTGCCGCAAACGGCGAATATCTTAGTGTTCAAAATTTAGTTAAATACGAAAAACAAATATGCGACGTTATGCTAAGTGTTTATGCGAAAAGGTGTGTCGAAGGAAACTTCTTTGTAGAGAAATATGGTAAAGGAGCTATTGCTAAAGTTAAAAATTACCTTAGTACTAAGTTAAAGTCTGGGGATTGGTATATTACCGCTAATGAAGCTGTTAATTATGGCTTTGCAGATAAGGTTGTGGATACATGGGAAAGTCTAAATTAAAAACAATTGATGAAGCTTGGCTAGGCATAGATTCGATAGAGTCTGATTTATTTAACCCTATGTCAATTCTAAATGTCACAGAAGATGATTTCAATATGAAACTGGCTTGGCTTATGACTAGGCCGGAATACCTATCGTTTATAACCAAGGAAGTTTTGAATATACAATTATTACCATCTCAATCTTTATTCTTAAAAGAAATTTGGAATAGAAAGTTCCCAATGCTTATAGCTAGTCGAGGCTTTGGTAAGTCTTTCATGCTATCACTATACGCTGTGCTTAGGGCGCTCATATTGCCCCGTAGAAAGGTTGTGGTCGTTGGTGCTGCATTCAGACAGTCTAAGGTGCTTTTTGAGTACATGGAGACGATTTGGCGCAATTCTCCTATGCTAAGAGATTTGTGCGATGGAGATAGTGGCCCCCGTAGAGATACAGACAGGTGTACTCTTAGGCTGAATGATAGTACTGTCACATGTTTGCCTTTAGGAGATGGTCAGAAGATCAGAGGCCAGAGAGCTAACGATATCATTGCTGATGAATTCGCTTCTATCCCTAGAGAGATATTTGAAAACGTTGTAGCTGGCTTTGCTGCTGTTAGCGCTGATCCAGTAGAAAATGTTAAAAAGATGGCTGCTAGAAAAAAAGCAGAAGAGTTAGGTGTTACTATAGACGAGGAAGAGACAGAGGTTAAAAAAGACAATCAAATTATATTATCTGGTACGGCTTACTACGATTTCAACCATTTTGCCACATACTGGAAAAAATGGAAGTCAATAATACATAGTCAGGGAAGAGCAAATAAGTTGAGAGAAATATTTGGAGAAGACCCTCCAGAGAATTTCGATTGGACTCAGTATTCAATTGTTCGTATGCCTTATGAATTATTACCTAAAGGTTTTATGGATGCAGACCAAGTAGCTAGGTCTAAAGCCACCGTTCACACTGGTATTTATCAAATGGAATACGGGGCTTGCTTTACGAGAGATAGTCAAGGCTTCTTTAAAAGGTCTTTGATAGAATCATGCGTTGTTTCTCCTACTAACGAGATTAAAGATATAGATGGTAATGCTATGACTTTTGAATCTGTGTTAATTGGCGATCAACAACGTAAATATATATTTGGCGTTGACCCTGCATCTGAAGTAGACAATTTTAGCATAGTAGTCCTAGAAATACATGGTAATCACAGAAGAATAGTTCATTGTTGGACAACTACTAGATCAGACCATAAAGAGAAAGTTAAAAAGGGTTACTCTTCTGAGTCTGATTTTTATTCTTATTGTGCTAGGAAAATAAGAGATTTAATGAAACTTTTTCCTTGTATACACATTGCTATGGACGCCCAAGGCGGTGGGGTTGCAGTAATGGAGTCCTTGCATGATAACGATAAGATACAAGATGGAGAGTTACCCATATGGCCCGTTATTGACGATAATAAAGAAAAAGATACTGATGGAGAACGAGGTCTGCATATTCTTGAAATGTGTCAATTTGCTAAATATGATTGGCTAGCAGAATCAAATCATGGTATGAGAAAAGACTTTGAAGATAAGGCTTTGCTGTTCCCATTCATAGACCCATTGTCATTGTCATTGTCTGAACACGAAGATAATGTAAAAGGAAGAATGTTTGATACACTAGAAGAATGTATAATGGATATAGAGGAACTTAAAGATGAGTTGTCAATGATACAAATGACCCAGACCGCTGCCGGTCGTGATCGTTGGGATACCCCGCAAGTTGTGGTCGGCACGGGCAGGAAAAGTAAGATGAGAAAAGATAGATATTCAGCTCTTTTAATGGCTAATATGGCTGCTAGGACTTTGCAGAGAACTCCGGCTCAAGCTGATTACGAATTCTACGGCGGCTTTGCAACTGGAGGTTTTAAGCCAGCTGAAGAAAATAAAAATATGTATAGTGGACCCAGCTGGTTCTCAGATTCTATGAAAGATGTGTATTAATAATTAAGGTAATCCAACTGTCAATACAATTGAGGTTAAATCAATATGAATGATGAACAAATGATAACATGGGACGAAGGTGATTTTGAAAGTAAGTCTGACGCTATGTCTGCTTTTAATGATAATATAAATTCTTACGCAGGACTTAGTAAATCTACTGGTTCTCATTATAGGCATTTTATTGATATTGAACCTAACCGTTCAGTAAAACCGGGATTCAATGCTGGGGATTACTACGCTTTTAGGCCAGACGAAGCCGTACCTAACCAGCAACGCAAAATCATTAAGATGTGCATGGATGCTTATGATAAAGTTGGCATTATCAGGAATGTTATTGATTTGATGGGAGATTTTGGTAGTCAGGGAATTCAAATTGTACACAGAGACAAGACTGTAGAGAAGTTTTACAAGCAGTGGTTCAAGAGCGTGAACGGCAAAGAAAGATCAGAAAGATTTTTAAACAATCTATACAAAACTGGAAATGTTATTATGTATAGGAGCTATGCCAAGATAACGCCTCAATTGAAGGATTATATGAAGTCATTGGCTTCTGACATCAAAGTTGAATTACCCAATCCACCAGCAGACGAAATACCTTGGAGATATAATTTTTTCAACCCCCTTACTGTAAAAATGAAGGACGGGAATTTATCTTTGTTTATGGGCCTACAAAACTATACTATTACCACCAACTCTTTCTTTGACAAATTCAGAGCTGGAGATATACCTAGCCACGTATTAGAGACATTGCCTCCAACTATAAAGCAGAGCCTTCTTAGAGGAGAGAAAGATATCCCTTTAGATCCAGAGCGTCTTAGTATGCATTACTACAAAAAAGACGATTGGAGACAGTGGGCAAACCCACTGATATATGCAATTCTGGACGACATTATTATGTTAGAAAAGATGAGACTCGCTGATATGTCCGCATTGGATGGTGCTATATCTAACATAAGACTTTGGACACTTGGTAGTCTAGATCATAAGATTTTGCCTAATAAATCAGCTATTAACAAACTCAGAGATATCCTAGCTAGTAATGTTGGTGGAGGAACAATGGAGCTTGTCTGGGGACCAGAACTTTCTTTCACTGAATCTCATAGCGAGGTATACAAGTTCTTAGGCTCAGAAAAGTATAGCTCTGTTCTTAATAGCATATATGCTGGTCTAGGGGTTCCACCTACGCTAACTGGCATGGCTTCAAATGGTGGAGGTTTTACAAACAATTTTATATCCCTTAAAACTTTAGTTGAAAGACTACAGTATGGCAGAGATCAATTAGTTAGGTTCTGGGATAAGGAACTTGAAATTGTAAGAAAGTCTATGGGTTTTAGATATAAGGCTCATGTCCAATTTGATCAAATGAGCTTGTCTGACGAAGCTTCTGAAAAGAATCTTCTTATTCAGTTAGCTGACAGAGACATTATTAGTCATGAGACTTTACTTGAGAGATTTAAAGAAATACCTCAAATAGAGAACATTAGAATTAAACGTGAACTAAACAAGAGAGACAGTGTAGGTCCAGAAAAAGCCGGTCCTTTTCACCCACCCCCCGCACCAGAAAAGGAAGAGCCTAGTACTGGACCTACCTCTCCAGAAGATAACGAGCCAGATAAAAACGTTGATCTTCCCACAGAAATTAAAGATACAGACGGTAGACCATTATTTAAGAAAGATGAAGGTCCGAGAAAGAAAAGAGTTGAAACTCCCAAATCTAAACCCGGATTGGCTGAACTTTTCATTTGGGCCAATAAGTCTTTTTCTCAAATATCCGATACCATTAATCAAGCATATTTACAGTCAAATGATAAGAAGACATTAAGACAATTAACTAAGTCTGAAGTAAGCTCTTTGGAAACTATTAAAGTTGATATATTTACCAACTTATTACCTCTTGAGGATGTTACTGATAATCTTATCAGGGAACATATTAGCACTAAAAAAACCATGTCATCTGAGTTTTCACACATGATGAAAACCTCCAACGTGTCTATAGAAGATATGACTCTTGAGGATTTCAGATCAAGCGTGATTGCACTATACGTCGAGAAATTGATATAAATATTGGTTTTTGTAAAAAATTGTGTATATTGTGAAAGAGAGGTAGAATATGAAAATATACAATCAAGAAATCAAGGACGGTATAGCCGATCTTGTTCAGGCTAGTGCCAGTATTGCGTACTGCACTCAGGCTGTACACGCCGATCACCCAACCTCTCTATCTTCTACAATTGAAGATAAAATCAAAGCTAGTAGCGCTAATCCAGAGCAGATAGATTTATATTATATCACATCTGTTTTAGTTTCTACTGGTTGGAACAAAAATGATGATGTCTTTAGGTCTGAGGCAACTTGGGCTGCTAGAGACACACCAGAGGATAAACAATTCAATTTTATGCACAATGAGAATGATATCATTGGACATATTACAGGAAGCTATGTTGTTGATCGTAATGGCGACAAGATAGATTCCGACACTCAGCCGGATGATTTTGATATCATTACTGAGGCTGTGTTATATAATAGCTGGACTGATCCAGAAAATAGAAACCGCATGTCACAGATCATTGCTGAAATCGAAGAAGGCAAATGGTTTGTTTCTATGGAGTGTCTGTTTGCTGGGTTTGACTATGCTTTATTGGATGTTGAGGGGAATGCAAAGCTTTTGGAAAGAAATGAAGGATCTGCATTTTTAACTAAACATCTTCGTGCCTACGGTGGTGATGGAGAATACGAAGGCTATAAAATAGGCAGATCATTGAGAGAGATATCATTCTCTGGAAAAGGCTTGGTTGCTAAACCAGCTAATCCAAGAAGTGTCATTCTCGATGCTAGCAAGGCTTTCTGTGTAAGCTCTAACTCAAATAATTCTGTTTTACTTTTACAAGGAGAAAAGAACATGTCAGATACTAATCTTTTAGAGAAGCAGCTTGCCGATCTTAATAGTGAGCTAGCATCTGTTAGAGAAGAAAATGATACTCTTCGCGGTAAAGTCGCTGAAGCTTCTACGAAGGAGCTTGATGAGACTGTCGCAAAACTAGAAACAACCGTGGCTGAAAAAGAAGAAGCTATTAAAGCTTTGGAAACAGCTGCAACTGAAAGGGACGCTACTATCACTGAACTTCAAGACACCCTTGCTAAAGACAAGGAAGACATGAAGGAAAAGATGGAAGAACTTAAGAAGATGAAAAAGGACAAGAAAGCTGAAGCTCGTAAGGCTGCACTTCTTGATCTTGGTTTGGAAGCTGAAGAAGCTGAAGAATCTCTTGCTTCTTACGAAGCTTTTGATGATGAGTCTTTCGCCGCTATTGTAGAAGCGATGGACAAGATGAAGAAAAAGGCTACTGTTAAGAATAAGAAAGAAGACGAGGAAGAAGCCGGTGTTAATAAACCAGCTAAGAGTGAAGAAGTAGAAGTAGAAGCTGAAGCTGAAGAAGCTGCTGAAGCTGCACTTGAAGGTGTAGAAACTACGGAAGCCACTTTGGTAGATTCCTCTAACGATAACGAAGAATTAGAAGCCACCAGAGCGAGTGTCGCTGAATGGCTTGAAAACAACGTACTTAGCAAATAATTACAGGAGAAAATAATTATGGCTCTAAAATCAGATAGATACGAACTCCAGACTGATATCAGTTTTTTCTGCGACACGGTGCTTGATCGCGGTGTTGTAGTTACATATCAAGGCGGTACTGGAACTGGCGCTGCTATGGATCAGGGTGCAGCTGTTGTTGCTGCTACCGCTGGTGTTGCTGGCACAAGCGCTGTTGCTGGAATCCTTCTTAACGATGTAGTTAACAAGGATCTCACAAGAACTCACCTCAACCAGCATAAGGATGAGGTTCAAAAGGGCGGCAAGGTTACTGTACTTCGCAAAGGTTACGTTGTAACAAACGCGATTGAAAACACTTCAACACCTTCCGTTGGCGATGTAGCTTACCTTTCAGACACTGTTACCAGCTCCTCTGCTACAGACGGTAGTTCTGAACTAGGTTTTCTAACAGATACTGATGGCGGTGCAGCCGTTGCAGTAGGCCGATTCTTATCAGCTAAGGATGCTGACGGTTATGCCAAAGTCGAAGTAAACCTTCCCTGATTAAACTAATACAACTAAGGAGAAATTTAATATGCCTATTACTGAAAGACCTAGTGATGAATTCATTAGTCTCCTGAAAAAATCAGGCGACGGTGATGTAAATGTAGCACAAGCTGCCCAGCGTGAATTCGCAAAGGCTCTTGAGCTGCCACTCCGCAAGGGCGTCCTTGTCGGAAACATTCTTGGTAACATTTTTGAAACTATCAACGTGGAAGCTGGTTCAACAACTGAGTTTCCTCTTGATCTTATCAGCCCCGGACTTGAAGGCGAGCATGTCGCTTATACCAATCCCGGTCATGGTAGAATTCCAGAGCGTTCGGTTGAAGGCGATTACGTCATGATTCCAACGTACAGCATTGCATCATCGGTGGATTACCTCCTCCGCTATGCTCGTGAAGCACGTTGGGACATTGTTGGTCGTGCCATGCAAGTCATGGAAGCCGGTTTTGTCAAGAAGATGAATGATGACGGTTGGCATACCATCCTTGCGGCTGGTGTTGACCGAAATGTTCTCGTTTATGACGGTGATGCCGTTGCTGGTATGTTTAGCAAGAGACTTGTTTCTCTCATGCAAACTGTCATGCGTCGTAATAGCGGTGGTAACAGCGCTTCCGTAGGTCGTGGTCGTCTTACTGACCTCTACGTATCTCCAGAAGCCCTTGAAGATGTTCGCAATTGGGGTCTTGATCAGGTCGATGAGGTTACTCGTCGTGAGATCTATACAGCTCCAGAAGGCGGCGCTCCAATCACTCGCATCTTTGGCGTGAATCTTCATGATCTTGATGAGCTTGGTGCTGGTCAAGAATACAATGATTTCTTTGACACCACTCTTGGTGGTGACTTCCCATCCACGGATGGAGAACTCGTTGTTGGCTTGGATCAGTCATCTAACGATAGCTTTGTAATGCCTGTTAAGGAGCAGTTGCAAGTCTTTGAAGACCCAACACTCCACCGTCAGCAAAGAGCTGGCTACTACGGTTTCGCAGAGCTTGGCTTTGGCGTTTTGGACAATAGAAGAGTCATTCTTGGCTCATTCTAAGGTTAAAACCGCGACTACCAAAGAAAAAGCCACCTTCAAACATGGGGGTGGCTTTATTTTTGTGTATATATCGTTAGATACCATCCTATAGGAAAGCAACGGAGAAACCCTTATGGCTGCTTTGTCAGATTATCTAGAGTCTGGTGTACTCAATCATCTTTTTAGATCAACACCATTAAGCAAACCATCTCAAATTGCAATAGCTTTAACTTCTGATGTAGCAAAAGACGCTGATGATGGTTCCAGCATACCAGAAATACCAGAAACTGCTAATCTTGGATCTACTGGATACACGAGGGCAGATCTCGAAAACCCTCTTAACGTTGGTAATTCTACGTGGAACGATATTGGCTTAGACAACCTCACCGCTTTTGCCGTGTTTAGCGAGCAAGTTGATCATAGCGGATATTTTTATCCTGTGTATCTCACAGAAGATGCCGCGAAAGCCGCTGACGAGACTAATGGTGCTAACCCACCAAACGCTGAAGAGTACACGTTTGACCAGTTTGGCTCTACAATATTCTATGCGCCCAAAACAATGGACGCCAGTGGCGTGGCTTCTAATCCCGGCTACACCCTTTATGAAGGCAATGGATTTATCAAAAATGCAGCCCAAATCAAATTTCCTACAGCTTTGAGCGATTGGGGCTGGGTTTCTGGAATCGCCATATTAGATCATAAGGATCATGGTTCTGGAAACTTATTAATGTACGCAGAATTAAACAATCCCAGATATGTCTATACAGGAGACAGCATAAAATTTGATATTAATGGATTAGAAATAAGTCTAAATTAGTATAACCATAACAGTGGGAATAAGATAATGTTGCTAGATAAATCTGATCTCATAGATAATATCAAAACTGAGCTGTCAGATAATTCTGCGCAAGCCATTGAGCCTTACCACATAAGGCATAATTTTCTTGATATCATTGATTCCACAGCTTCTATCCTCAAAGACATTGATGTTAATAGCAAGAACTACAAGACCCCACAAACTAGATCTACAGCTGCTGGTCAGTTCGCCATTGAAAGAATAAACTTTAATAATTACACTAGTGTTGATAACTCTGCCTTTGGGTTCTCATCACTAAGGTCTAACTATCAGGGCGCTAGAAACACCTCTGTTGGCTCGCAAACACTGTATAGCAACATACATGGTTCCGACAATATAGCCATAGGCTATTCAAGCTCTTACGCTGTAACTAACGGATCTTCCAATGTATCTCTTGGTAATTATTCTCTTCTTTCAAATAGGACCGGCAACAATAATATAGCTATTGGTCACGGTGCTGGATACTATGTTGGCCCTAGCGATAACTATAAATTTTATCTTGGCTCATCTCAAATTGACAATACTAGTATTTGCGCAGATCCAGATGGTGACTCTGTAACTCCTCTTTTTTATGGTGATCTTCTAAATAACAGACTAGCAGTTAATTCCAAGGAAATCACAAATACAGCTGTTTTACAAACTTCTGGTAATATTGCTCCAGTGGTTGATGACACTTATACTTTAGGTTTAAATAATTTTTACTGGAACGCTGTGCGTGTTAAGAATGTAAACTTTAGTGAGACTCATAAGTTTTCATACGATAATGATGTTAGATTTAATTTTAATATTATACCAGAAAATGGATCTACAGTCAGCATAGGCTCTATAGCTAATCCAGTTGAACATATTCATACAAACAACATTAATGCAAACACTATTGATTTTATACATTCTAGTAATTATTCTAACAAAACTTTAAATTTAGCTTCTCAAGATATAACTTCTTCCCTAGACGGTGGCGGTCCTAATGGTTTGTATGACTACATTGCTTCTGAAGAAACTTCAATCGCTTCCTACCTCAGTGATAACGAACTGGATGGAGCTGGTTTTAAAATCCATTCTTCGGATGGTGATAGATCTTATGAGCTACTATTCGTTTCTAGTGATGCTAGCCAAACTCAATTCACGAGCTTAGATCCATACGCTAGATCCCACTGGAAAAGTAATATCAGCTTAGAAATTCCAGATAGTGGGTACTTGAGGTCTAGTACAATATTAGCTCAGGAAAAATTCTCAGTATTAGGATCTGATTCTTCATTAATACTTTCTAGTGGCTACATATACGTAGGAGATCAGAGCTTAGAATCTTCTACTTATAAAACCGGCACTAATTTTGTACAGCCCGAGTCGTTGGCTTTGAATTTGTATACAGCTGGAAGCGGTAACATCAAGCAATGCTTTTTAAATAATTTCGATAGTTATCAAGCTGCTAGAGGATTTGAAATAGAATCTGTATACGGTAGCTCTGCTAGACTAGAAATTAAGTCTTATACTGTTGACTCAGACCACCCTTTGTTCCCAGCCAATCAAGTGCCAGATCCAGTAAATCAAATGATTTTACGAAGAGATCAAGATGCTGAAAATATATTGACAATCACAGACTCTCCTGTAGACATATCGTCAGATGTTATTAAAGATTCTACAGTGTACATTTCATCTGAGGGTCCATGTAGCGTATCTGTTAATTCCCCTAACGATAAATCCTCTACCCTTAACTTATCAACTAAAGAACTCACATCTTCTATATCTTTATCTGAAGACGATTCCCATGTCGTACTTTCATACGAGGATACTCAAAGTTTACATTACAACGATAAGTATATTAATATATTAAATAATGTTAGTGGTACAAAAAACTTTACTGTTAACATTGGCGATGCTGTAAATCCAGACGTTTCTCTTGGTCTTAGGAATGTTGATAATGACCCTGTGAGCGCTTCTGGTTATAGTGCTATTTTTGCCAAGGAAAAGTCAGGGGCTAATCAATCTTCTACTATAATGTTTGTGGATTCTGTTGGAAATTATTTCGACTTAATTAAAGGTCAGTATGACGGTATAATGAACCTTGAGGGCAAGAATGCTTTTGGCGGGGTAGACACGCCAGTTCCATCTACTGATTACGAACCCGAAGGCAATGTTGGGATCGGTGAATCTGCCCTTAAATCACTTACTGGCGGCAGTCGTAATACTGTTTTGGGATCTTTCTCAGCAAAAGATGTTACCAGCGGTTATAACAATATTGTACTAGGTAGTGAATCTTTACAAAATGTATCTGATAAAGGATACAATATATGCATAGGAAACAATTTAGGTAATTCAATTGATTCTGACTATAATTTCATTTTAGGTCTCAGCGACAGCCTACCCTTAATGCGCGGAAAGCTTGGTCCAAGCGCAACTGAAAAGATGCTTGAGCTTCCTAACCGTGGAAACCTCAAAATTCAAAATGTCTCCAATACGCAATCCCTTAATATATCTTCTGATGAAATTTCGTTGTTTGACGGATCTGGATCAGACTACCCAGAGTCTCAGTTAGATATAACGTTTGAGGGCAACAAAAAAAGTACTCTATTAAAATTAGACCATTCTGATGCACCTTTAGACAAATATAAGTCTTACGATGGCTCTGATGGGCCATCCGTGGAGGTTATGGGCCACCTCAAGGTGTTGGGGTCCATCAAGTTCGCTAATGGCTCCGTCTTGGATACTGGCCCCATTGCGGGCGAAAAGACGCTAAAAGACGTAGAAGATGAATTGTCAGATGTTAAGCAAGATTTGTCAGACTTGGTAATAGAGGGGTCAGCTTCTTCAGAAATAGATAAAATGCAAGATTCAAATAATCCTCCTAGCGGCTCAGTATCTCTTAGGCTTGGAGGCTCTGTCACGGTTGTCAACAGAGACCCTCACAGAAAAATTAATCAGGGAGATTACGTGGTGGCAATTAAAATAGGTAACGAATATAGACCTATTTCAGTCAGCAGTCAATTTAATGCGGTTATTCAATGTTAAGTGTATAATCTAGTGTGTTTTAGGCTTTTTTTATGAAAGGTGAGCTATGTCTTGGCAGACAGATATTACTACTATCGTGCGTCATATTTTAAATGACCTAGACACGGTTTCGCCCACTTATTCAGACGACAGAGTACAAAAGACTATTCTGGTTGCGGCACAGTTAATTATGTCAGAAGCTAACTTAGCCCAAGACTATGTGATAGATATATCAAATACCACATTAACTCCAGACCCAACAGTTTTGCCAGATAATGATTTCATTACCTTACTTTCTCTTAAAACATCCTGTGTTATATTGGGCAGCGAAGTAAGATCTGAATCTGGAAATGCAATTTCTATCAAGGACGGACCTTCCTCGATAGACTTGCGTGGTGTTGCTTCTACGCTAATAAACTTGTACAAAGATTTATGTTCAAAGTACGAGTCTGCACTACTTGACTATAGCGCTGGCAAAAGCATTGCTGGTCAAGCTATACTTGGTCCATATAGCCCCGGCAGTGACTTTGTGAGGCGTACACACAGTGATTACGATCACAGAGGAAATTATTTCAGACATTAAAAGGAGAATAGAGAATGAGTACACAAGGTACACCAAGATCATTAAGTGATTTAATTGTAAGGATCAATGATGATTTAGCAGACAACAACGCAGGCTTAATTACTGCCGAAGATGTTCGTCAGAACATGCTAGACGTTGCAGCTTCAATCACAACTGTTGTAGGCAGTGGAGATTTTCACGCATCTACACCATTTCTAGAAAACGTAAAAATAAAATCTAGCAATCCAGAGACTTCTGATGCTGGAAGCTTGATTGTTGGATCTGGGATTAGATTTGAAAATAATGGAGATACATTCCAGTATATCGCTTACCCCGGAGCTAACAACATCTCTCATAACGATCTAGACGATCTTGACCAAGGAGATGCTCATACTCAATACATTCCAATTAATGGCAGTAGACATCTTACTGCTAATATGGCTACTGATAATAACTGGATCAATGCTAGCGGTAGTACAGATAACCCCTCGGTAGGTACATATAATGACAGGGGATTAAAGTTTGAATATGTAGATGCTACCAACGAAACGATACATGTTGGCGATAAGTCTACTGTAGATTTTAATACAGATAATTCTAAAATGTCTAGCGCAAAAGGTGTTGCAAAAGCTTGGATGTCTTTTGGTTGGGACAATACCGCTAACAGTAATTCAGGAGCCAATGTAATAAATGAGTCTTTCAATATTGCATCTCTTGAGAGAATTGCTGTTGGTCAGTATAAGATCACTTTCTCCACTCCCTTTCCAACTACTAAATATGTAGCAATTGGAACAAGTAATGGTAGAACTGGCGGGTCTAATCCCACTGACTTTGAAAACAACACAGTAGGAATAGTAGACCGCGCTACAACTCATATGGTGGTAGCTATCATTTCTGATGATCATGCTCAGTCTAACAATTACGTAGACGCTGCCGTGGTAGACGTTATAGTTTACGGATTGTCTTCCGGGGAATCGTCTGAAACTACACCAACAATAACTGATAGTGTCTAATAAATACAAGAGGGAACCATGTCAGATAACCTAATCATTATTGCCGATAGAGTTAAAGAAACCAGTATTACAGTTGGTACGGGAGATCTTGCGCTTGGGGGCGCGGTCAGTGGCTTTAGCGCTTTTAGTGATGTCTACTCAGATGGCGATATTCTCTTTTATGCAGTCACAGACGGCGTTGATTATGAAGTTGGTTCTGGTATTTTCCACGACAATGCGGGTGCTTATTCTCTTGAGCGCCTACCTTTTAGGTCAAGCGATGCTAACTCTTTAGTTACTTTTCCTAATGGTACTAAAGAAGTGTACGTTACATACCCAGCTACACATTCAGTATACATTGGTTCTGGTGTTGCTGATCTTAATTTCCCACAATCTAGCGGCCTAGCATTTTGGTCATCCAGTAATATACTTAATTACGATAGTGATGTAATTTGGGATACTGCAAATAAAAAGCTTGGTATTCTAAATAGCAGTCCTGAACACGCTATTGATATTGGTGGACTGTCTTCTCAATCTTCAGTAAGAGCTTCGGGCTTAATAGTTAGTGATTCTGGAGTGTTATTTCCTGCTCAAAATAATGGAGACGCAAACTATACTGGCGGGCGACAGTTAATACATTTTGAACAGAACGAGCTAGACCAAACAGCTTTTGACAATGGCCTATTAGGGGAGCTAACTGGTACGGACTTAGTTTTTGCTCTAAGTGGCGTAGTCAACGAATTCATACTATTTAAAAAACAAAACAAAGGAACCTTCCTTGCTGGCCCTCCAAGTGGTTGTGCGGACAATGGTGGTCCTTGTTCTCCTGATTATCCTAGTTTTAGAACCTTGACCCTTGAGGACATTCCAGATCTCAGCAGTTCTTATGCTAGTTTTTCAGATTTAGAAGCAGCTTCTGGTGCTGTCGATACGGATAGCATTTCGCGTTCTGGTAATCTACAATCTCAAATTGATGACAACCTTACTTCAGTGAATACTAGTATCAACACTGTCTCTGGGGCTTTAACTTCTGATGTTAACGCTGTCAAAAATACATTTGACGTTGTAAAAAGTAATGGTGAGTATGAATTTAGTAACATTGGAACTTCTACTGATTTAAACCCAAATATATTTTTACAAAAGGGTTTAACCTATTACTTCAATGTTGACTCTCAGAACACGCCTTTCTACGTAAAGACAGCACCAGTTACTTCTACTACAGATGCTTTCAACGATGGCGTCACAGGTAATGGTACAACTACTGGAGTTTTAACATTTGTTGTTCCACAAGACGCACCAGACATTCTTTATTACACTGCATCTAATTCCACTGGCATGTCAGGTATTATATATACTTCTGATATTCATTTAAGTTCTGAAAATGATTATGTTGATTTGCCATTTGCTTCCACTGAGGCTGAAGACAAAATTGTTGTTTGGGATTCTAGCGCTAGTGAATACAAAAATATTTCCTTAGAATCTCTTTTATACGCTCCTAGTGGTAACTCATACGTCAAGCGCGAGACTATATCTAGCTCTAACGCTTCTGGAGACTTGGGAGAGATAGCTTTCGATGATACTTATGCTTATTTCAAGACTAGTACTGAATGGAAAAGAATTAAGATACTTCCTTTCCAAACTACCACAACTACCACAGCAACACCTACTACAACAACTGCAAATCCCGACTGCACAACTCCAGAGCCTTGCTCTAACTCAAATGAGCATAGGCAAATTACTGGTTATGTTGACGATCCCGGTGGCACTTATGATGGATGCCCGCAGTATGGATCTTGCGCCACTACAACTACAACTACCACTACTACTACGACAACCACCACTACTACCCTTGCTCCAATTGACTACTCCAATTTCGTATATACTTGGGGATACAATGGCAACAATCAGCTAGGTTTCAGAACTAGTGAATTGTTCTCACTTAGTCCTACAAAGTTAAATGTTGGCAATGTTGCTCAATTGTCAGCTGGTGATTTTCACGTTTTAGCCATTGATAGTCTTGATGATTTATACTCTTGGGGTTGGAACATTAGTGGTCAAATAGGAGATGGAACTAAAGTTGATGCGCCAGTTCCAGTGCTAGTGAACAGTGAAAAAGATTGGGTTCAAGTCGCTGCGGGCGATCATCACAGCGCAGCCATTACTTCTAATGGAGAGCTTTACACTTGGGGTGCAAACACTTTAGGTCAGCTTGGTAATGGAAACAGAGCTTCTGTATTAACTCCTACAAGAATTGCAACTTCTATGAGTTGGTCTAAAGTTTTCTGCGGTACTGCTCATACTATTGCTATAAATAGCATCGGTGAACTATACGCTTGGGGTTCTAACGAATACGGTCAGGTTGGAAATGGCACGTTTGACGATATGCTAACACCAACCAGAATAGGAACTTCCAATAACTGGACAGACGTTTCTGCTTACATGCACACCTTGGCTTTAAACTCTGAAGGACACTTCTTTGCTTGGGGTAGAAATGATGCTGGTCAATTAGGCATAGGACTTTTGAATGGTGCTTCGCCCTTGTTCACAGATCAAAACTCACCACAGCAAGTTTCTAAACTCAGCAGTTCAGGCTCTATTATTTATGGAGCGGGAACTTCTGATAATTGGAAATCTATATCTGCTGGATATCAACATTCCCTAGCTATTAATAATGCTGGAGAATTGTATGTTTGCGGCAGCAATGAATTTAGACAAATAGGAGACGCTGGCGTTACTACCGTGATAGTTCCCGGCACACCTCCAACATCAACTGTTACTCAGGTTCCTGTTCATTCATTTACCAGACTCGGGCTTGAAAGAAATTGGAATAAAGTTGCAGCTGGTAATTTCCATAGCATTGTTATTAGTGCTGCTGGAGACATGTATGCAATGGGACGAAACAATTACGGACAGCTAGGGGATGGAACAACCGACAATAAAGATAATGTAACTTTAATATCTACTGATTTCGATTGGGACTTTCCACAGGCTGGTTACGATTTTACAGCCGCTATAGGAAACGAAAAGATGTCAAATACAACAACGGAAGCTCCCGCAAGCTTCACAGATTCACTTACAGCTGGTGCTAATGGACGAGCAGATGATACTGTTAATAAAGTAACGTTCTTGGCTCCTGAAAACGACCAAGTGGAATACAGTGTTCCTTCTACTACTTCTGTCTTGCCTTTGAGTGCAGATATTTACATTGGAGGAACTTATACCTTTACATTTACTGCTAACGCTGACTTTGCGGGTATTCAAATCAGATACACTCCTGTGTCTGGCTCTCCCGTTGTGGTAACTTTAGCAAACGGAACAATCAACTTATAACTTAAATACTTTTGGAAGGGTTGGCGCATGAGCCTCACTATAAGTTCTAGCATTCAATTAGTTCAATATTTTGATACTACTGCTAGTTTTACTATAGCCAGTTTGCCTACAAATATTCTTGCGAATATTAAGCAGATATATAGGCTAAGTTCTACTGGTGGCTATGAAGCATGGACTAAAGATGGCGGTAAAGCTTTTGATAATATAGAATACGGAGAGGGTTATCTTTTTGTTTCTGAAGACAATGCTACCTTTCCTTATACGGTGAGTCCAGCCAACGAAGACTTACCTACAGACATAAACATATCAGGATCTGTCGCAATTGTCAGACAGGTTGGCGGCAGCGTTGATTTAAGTGTAGCTGGAAACATTACAAATTATAAGCAGATATATAAAAGGGACGGTGGAGCTTGGTCTGTGTGGAATAAAGTCGGAGGTAAAGCCTTTACGACTTTAGACGATGGAGAATCCTATCTTATCACCAGCGAAGACAACTCAACGTTTCCATACTTATTTGTCAACATCGTTCCACCAATTGAATTATACTCAGTAAGCGGAAAAGAACTACTTAAATTAGACTCAGTGACAGGAGCTACAAAGTCTGCTATTTACTTGGGTAGTGAAAATGTATTTGCCCTTGCTGTTAATTCTGTTGATGGTTTTTCGTATCTAGGGGTTGATGATAATTTTGTTGTTGTAGATAATACTACTGACAGAGTGATTAGAGATATAAATTTGGGCCAGTATGGAGTGGGCAGGATCACTTCTATCATCTTTGATGATAATTCTATATACCTTTCTTCTTCCAATAGTAATCTTCTTTTAGTAGTTGACAGAAATACTTATTCCGTAGAGCCTATAAGAGTTGGCACTAATGGCATTTCTGAGATGATAAAAGTAGATGAACAAATATACACATCTCCTGTGTCGAGTGACAACCCAAGTTTAAGTTTACTTGAAGACGTAGCAAGATATAGGCCCACTACTGAGTTTTCTAGATTAAAACGAAAAACAGTAAGAAACGTTAAGGCTGCTTTTTCCGAAAATGCAAAAATTGTTGCCATGCTAACCGTCTCTCCTGAGCAGCAGGAAGCCAACATTCGTGTTTATGATATATCTAGTGGAGAGCCTAAACAATTAGGAAATGTATTTACTATTGAACTTATTAATGGTCTGTCAGCCACATCGGTTGGCGATAGTTTACTCGTAAATAACGATGGCGACAAAGTATTTATTGGCTCCCAACTGTCTAATTCTTCTAGGGGATTTAGATCTGGAAGCATAATGATTTATCACAGAAAGTCTACAGGCTCATGGTTTAGGAAACAGATCATTTACGGTCAAGGTGTTTATGATTTATTCCCAGAAAACATGTCTTTAAGTAGAGACGGAAATGTACTGTCTGCATCTTCTGCTTTTCATTCACAAGAAGAAAATGTTAATTTACAACATGGAGCTGTTTATATTTACAGGATGACTTCAGCTAAGTTGTTCAAGCAAGAATATTTTTATACAGACAACACCGCTAATAGCAACCAGTTTATTGGAGGTCGTATTTCGTTGAGTGGTGCTGGTAGGACACTAGCCGCTTCTGACGCTTATGGTAATGTTTTAATATTCAACTACGATGATGTTACAGATCCCGCTGCGCCTACTTGGGTTTTGTCTTCTCCATCTTTTCATGTTCGATCAAACACTTCATTAAACGGTCGTGGAAATTATCCACTTAGCCTTAATTATAATGGAGATACCTTAGCCGTTGGCGTAAAAGGCACAAGAGAAAATGTTGACTACATTAAAACTTGGGAATATGATGGGGCTAGCTGGGTAAACGATAGGGCCGACATCAAATCAAAACGATTAGATAAACGCCTTCTACAGCACGACCCACGCTTGCAAATCAGCGAAGATGGGAATAAAATTCTCACCGCTTCTTCACTTGACGGCATAGTAAGGCCAGAACTATATTCATACATCTCTACCACCGATTACTGGTCTAATACCACCAACGTAAAAGAACAATACAGAAGTACAACAAGAGACAGAATTTTAGATGTAAGTATTTACGGAAATACATCTCTTGACTTTTTTGGATGCGCCTTTAGAGAAATCCTTCACACATCAACTCCTAATCTTATTATAGAGTGGAACAAAATATACTAAGGTAAATAATATGTACGAACCAACTCTGAGCATACCCCTTCCTGATACATGTATAGACATGGCGCATGATAAGTCTAGAAATTTAATATATATTTTAACTAGATTTGAATTCCACGTTTATAGCGTTCCCTCTCATAAAATCATACACTCCGTTGCTGTAAGGTCAGGAGGAACTAAATTAATTCACAATGATATTGATAATACCATTATTATCGGTCACAGCACTGGAGATATAAGTATATTCGACGGTGTGTCTCTAATACTTGCTTTTGTTATGCCTAGTTCTACATTTTCTATTGTTGACCTAAAAGTGAACAAAGATACAAATTCTCTATACGCCATCGGAAGGCGTCCCGCTTCTGCCACATTTCCTTTAAATAGCCTATACGTATCTGCTTTTGATATAGGAAACTCGTACTCTAAACTTTTTTCATTTATTAATAGGCCCACGGACCTATCACAATCTGGTCATAGGTTCGTTACGGATTTTTATTATGACGATGACACAGTAGTCACTACAACCACTCAGCATCCACTATCCCAGAGCGATTTATATGTTGTTTGCTCTAGTGGATCTTCTTTAGAAAAATTATCAACATCTACACTAACTTCTTCCATTTCCAAGCCTTTAGGGGCTAATACTTTTCCTCAAAAAATAGCTATTGATAAAATCAGGAATAAGCTATTCGTGACTCATTATGAAGCTAATTACATATCAGTTCATGATATTTCTAATTTATCTGCCACCGCTACAACTATATCATTAGAAGAGGGAATTGTAGATATAATTATTGATTCTACCAATAACATTTTGTATTATATCAATAACATTTCTGACAAGTTTGTAGTCTATAATATTGCTAGTTCAGCCAAGGTTTTTGAGAAAGATTTGGGTTTTTTGCCCACTTCCTTGTCTTTGGACTTTGCAAATAATTTTGCATATGTAGCTAATAATACACGAAATTCTCTAACCAAAATAAACATAACATCTTTTGACGACACTAACATATTTGTCAGCTTTAGACCTTTTTGTATTGAGGGCAGGGATAATTCTGATATTCTTTATATAGGCGATTTTGACAGTGGAGGTGTATATAAATTTGATAAGATATCTCAAGATACTATAAGATTGCCATACAATTTTGGCAAAATTTTTGATCTAAAATATAACAGTACCACAAAAATACTATATGTAATCCAAAAAAATGGAGATGTTGTAGCGTTTGATACCCTTCGTGACCGTCTAGTGGCAACACTTGTTAATAGCTACAACTCAGACTTAGCGGACGGTGACACAACTCTTCCTAGCGCCCTAGAGATAGATGAGGTTGCTGGAATTTTATACGTAGCAAATAGGGTAGGTAATACAATTTCTTCATATAATTTATTTAATCATACTTTCCAATCTATTAAGGATATCTCTGATATGCCAGACGGACTTTTGCTAGATAATAGACCTACAACTACCACTACTGTAGCGCCAGTAGATGTGACTCTTACTATTCCCGATCCGATTGCTTCAGACATAAATAATTATGTTGTATTCTATGGCAACATTGGAGACGAGATAGAGTATCAAGATATAAGTCCGGTGAGCAATACCAACGACATTTCTGAGGTGGTTGTATTTATAAGCGGGTCCGTTACAAACAGAATAACCTTGCCTACAGAGTATGTAACAAATAATAATGTCTTTTATTTAACAGTTAATTCAGTACAGTATACTTCAAGCTTTGGTTCTGGCAGCTTGTCTTCTAACGGAAATTATAGGAGAATTGATTTACCATGATCACCCAACATAAACAAATAGCTTATTATATAGGCCAGACCCCTGAGTTAATATCCTCGTTAACTAATTTGTCTGAGGTAGATAAAATATACCACATTGATGTAAGTGGAAATTACATTGGGTGGATGTCTGATTTTATCAGCTTTCCTTTCTTGCAGGGGATTACCCAGATAGAGTCTAACACGGGCTACATTGTTGAGTCCATAGATAGTGCTATTTTGCCCTATCAGCTTTTCAGAGATGCTACAGAAGTAGTTTATCAGGATGAGCTAGAAGTAGTTTCTGGTGTTTTGCGGGACGATATTAATAACAATTCTGAGTTTACAGATGCCGTATACCAATCTCTTGTTCGTGCCTCTGGCGGTTTACAATCTGATATTGCATTTAACTCTGGTAATATCAATGTTGTTTCTGGACACTTAGTGGCTGTATCTGGTTTCTTTCAATCAGACGTAGACGATCTCAATATAGAGTTAGAAGATTTAGACCAAAAATATTTAGACGCATCGGGCTATTTACAGTCTCAAATTATTTTTAACTCTGGAAACATAGACACTGTTTCTGGAGCATTGACCAACGACTTATCTATCCTTAACACTAGACACGTAGATCTTTCTGGTGTACTTATTGATGTTTCTGGATATTTAAACAGTGATATGATCACTTCGTCTGGAGCTGTCAGAACAGACTTAACTAGTGTGTCTGGATATCTCTTTGAAGCTTCTGGCAATCTTTCTAATAGAATTTCTACAAACTCATCAGCTATTGTCACTTCAGAAACCAATATTGAAACAGTTTCAGGTATGGCTGATTTTGTTTCTGGCGAACTCATTACCGCTTCTGGAGCTTTGAGAGCAGATGTAGATTTGAAGGCTACTGAGATAGACTCTGTTGCTAGGTCAGGTTTTCTACAGTCTGAGCTTATCACCGCTTCTGGATCTCTTAAGAATCAAATAGATACTATTACTATAGATTTATCACCTACAGAAGACAGGATCGTTGTCGCTTCTGGTATGGCAGATTTTGTTTCTGGCGAACTTATCACAGCTTCTGGCGCCTTGAGAACTGATCTCGTTGCAGCCTCTGGATTTTTAAGATCTAGCCTAACTGACGATATCGTAGTTGTCTCTGGCATGTCTGACTTTGTTTCTGGAGAAATCATCACGGCTTCTGGCGCACTAAATGCAACCGCTCTTGCTCACTCTGGTTTATTTGAGTCTAGAGTTGCTGCCGTGGAAGGATCTTCAGACATCTTGACAGCTATACAAAGTATAGATACTATTCTAACTGGTGATCAATCATTAGCAGAGTTCTTGACAACCGTAAATAATGCCACTGCGGTTGTTTCTGGAAATGTTAATTTTGTTTCTGGAGAAATCATCACGGCTTCTGGCGCTTTGAACTCAGACTTGATTGAAGCTTCTGGTTTCTTAAGGTCTGATCTGACAGAGGACATTGTAGTTGTTTCAGGCATGTCTGATTTTGTTTCAGGTGAACTTGCCACATCGTCCGGCGTTTTACTTACAGGTGTAAATGCTGCTGCGTCAGACATAGACTTTGTTTCTGGAGAACTAATCGCTGCTTCTGGCGCTTTAAGAGAAGACATTACAGCGATAACAGACTTGGATCTTACAAATATTGGCAATTTAGCAGAGATACTTGGTAGTAATGCTGACTTAGCCGCACTGCTTGCAAGTCTTGAAACTAACATTGATACTGTCTCAGGAATTTCCTATGATTCTTCTGGTATCCTGAGAACTCATACAAATAATACTTCTGGAAATCTCAATGATTACAAAGAAGATAAAAAGATTTTTGATATAACTCTTCACACAGACTCCAACAATAAAAAACATTATAGATTTAATAATGTAGGCACTACAAATTCTGACAACCCAACTCTTTACTTACACAAAGGCTTGACTTATAAATTTAATCTGGATACTGTCAGTGATCCTTTCTATCTTAAAACAGCTCAAGGTATAGATACAACTGATGCCTATGGCGATGGAGTGACGAACAACGGAAAGAATGTTGGAGTTGTAACCTTTGAGGTTCCTCATGACGCGCCCAATGTTCTCTATTACAATTCTTCTATTACTGAAAGCATGACGGGTATTATTTACACTACCGCTGATAGCGTCGATTCTATTGATGGCGGTCTCCCAGATACTTTCCCACCATTCGGAGGAGCCGTGACTACAACACCAGCAGCAACAACCCCCGCACCTAGTTATCCAGATACATTTACAATACCAGCAAATGAGCAACAAATAGACACTCGATATGGTATACTATTCAGCTCTAATCCTAGTACTGTATTAGCTCTTGATCTAACTGGAATATCAGAAGTAGATTCTGTAGCAATGACCAATACTGCACCCACTAATCTGAGGCAACAGAGAATTTTCTATAATAGTGCTGTTGTTGCAGAACTTAGTATACATGTCCCAACATGGATTAATAAGACACCATCCAAGAAGTATGAACTAACAACGCTAGATTCTGTTACACACGAGATAGGCTTTGATCTAGGAACAGTAAATAGTAACGGCGATTACGAAATACAACTTAATTAACTATCACAACGAGGTATGTCGTGCAAATCACTCAGAAAAAACAGTTATTGACATATAATGAATCTGTAGATATTCAGATTAGCAGCCTTCAAAATCTATCTAATATTGATTCTATATTTAACTTCGATATTAATGGTAATCTCAAGACTTTCGTTAATGGCAATACTTTTCAAGGTATCTCTGAGCTAGAGGTTGGAGAAGGATACTATGTCTTATCTACTGATGATGCTACATTTCCTTATACTATATATCCAACCTCTGAATCAGATATTCCTGACTCAGTAACTGTAGATAGACGCACGCAAATACTTACTTATTGTGGTCCTGATTTTGATTTAATCAATGGTGAGTTTGAAGAAGCGCCAACTACCACTCCTAGCCCTACTACCACAACGCCAGCTCCTCCTTCACCTGTTGATTGGGAAACTTTGGGCGGGGGAGAAAAAAGCTTGGACGGCGGGTTTGGAATTAGTATTGATTTATCTCTGCTTACATCTACAAGAAAACTTGTTGTAGGAAGACCTTACCACAGCACGGGAGAACAGGAAGGTCAAGTCAGGCTGTATCAAATTACTGGCAGTAACTTTACTGACATATCTACTATAAACGGTGATAATGATATGAAAATTGGTAGAAATGTCAGCTTATCAGAAGATGGGACTTCTATCGCATATGATTCTACAGATACTAGCACAAGCAGCACAGTATCGGCTAACCTAGCAGCTCTTACTTTTGTTTCAGATGCAATAAATTCTCCCAACAGCTCTGTGTCAGTGACCATACCAGAATCAGTAAAAAGTCAAAACGGCTGGCAGTATATTTCTGGTGGTGGAAATCAAAACATTTCAAGACCCGGAAAACTTCTCCAATTGAGGAGTTCTCAGCGAAAACTGAGCATTGCATACGGACTACCCCAAGCAAATGCCAGTAGAGGAGGAGCTATATTTGCAACTCCGGGTGCTGATGACTCTTGGTCTTCTGAGGTTCTTGAACCACCCAACAAAAGCATTGCTCCCAACAACGTGGCTGATATTTTCGGTGCTAATGTATCCCTTGTTGATACGTCTACGACATCTGCAAACCCTGCAAAAAAACCTGTTATTTCAGCACCTAATGCAGACTTTACTGCTACCCAATCTCCATCATACTCAAGCTTTAATGGTGGAGCAGTATACGTTGATGATCTTAGATTAGTGGATACAGATCCAGCTGTAGCAGAAAGATTTGGCATTATCAATGACTCAAAAGGTGAACACACTGTTTTGGGTTTCGGCTCTCTTTTAAGATTTTTTACTAGGTTGTCAGCAGCTGGAAGTAGTAATACTTTATCTAGTTGGAATAATATTACTCCAGATATTACTTTGGATAACATACGAACCAATGACAGTTCCATTAATGCTGGAGATACAATTTCTTTTGTAGATGCTGGAATAAGTGTTCTAGGTCAGACTGTGGTATGTCTTGTTAGAAATACTACTCAAAGCAAATTAACTGCTTACTCTTTTAAAACGTCTTCTACGTATGACTCTTGGACATTTCATTCTAGAATTCATGTTGGTACAGATAAAGCTGGTGAAAATGCTTATAGCGCTCCGGGCTACAGTATAGTATGTGATAATTCTGGTTCTATCGTAGTTATAGCTAAAGCGGAAGCAGACGAAACTCACAAAGATAGACTTGGTTATATTTACTGCTATCGAGACACAACTTACAGTAATAGTATACAGTTTAATACTAATAATTCAGCAAATTCTCTTAACAAGCAAGTTTTAACTACTTACGTTGAAAGCGCTTCAAAATTCCGTTGCTTTGGTGCGCAGTCTAGCAATGGACAACCAGTATCTATAACAATGCAACAAAGTGACAACGGAACCTTGTGGACCGATAGTTCTGACGCTGTAAATGTATTTCAAGGTAATACTATATCATACAATGAAGATTCTAGCAATCAGGGTAGTCTAGTAAGATTTATGGCTCAAGCTACAAATTGTCCAACTGCTTTTTCTGATTATGGAATTATTCGTATCCCAACTCGTACCAGTATGATTTCAACAGATACGCAATCTGTACTTGGCCTTTCACCCGGAACTGAAGCATCTGCTGGAGTATCTTTATTTAATGGCAGAATACTTGCCAAGATTGCTCAAAACATGTTAGACATTGAATGTGGTGTCTTGAATCCAGCAGGGTCTACTGACACTTTGCCCACAAAACCAAACGATAGAACGGAATTCAGACCAACAATTCATGGAGGTAACGTTCTCAGAGATGCAGAATCGACTCTTCTTGATTACGGACGGGGTAGTCATGGGGTGTCTTATGATCAAATATATGCGTCTCCTTATTTTGGTAAAGATAACTTTTTAGAAAATGGCACAACACCTAAATTCACTAATGGTGCAGATCCTGTGTCTGACGACCCTACAGCACATCGTATAGCACAAGATTTCATACTTCTTGCAGGCGCTTCTCACAATAATGCGGCAGGAGCAGTTGCTTTCATTAAACTTAATACTCCCCCCGTCACCGATTTAGTTCAACACAATGATTACGAAGGCTACAACATAATTGTAAACAATTTTCAATCAGGAGATAGTTTCATTTTAAACTCAGACGTTGCTGGGCATGATGTTGAATTGTACAATAGCGCAATTAATGTCTCTTTTACTGATTATCTCAACAAACATACGGGTTACGCGTACCCATCGTTAGGAAATATAAGTTATTCTTACCTATCATCAAAAACTAGTCAAGACAATTTTGGTTATAGCGTTTCTATGCATGAAGATAAAATTGCAATCATTGGCGCGCCCAAGGTAGACGCAGACTCTACAGTTAAGAATGTTTATATCTTTGAACGTAATTTTGATTTTTATGGATCTAAAAATTGGTTGCCAGCAGATCGACTACAAGGCGTAGAAGAACATTTTGGTAGATCTGTAGCCTGCTTTACCTTTGGTAGCTCTACTTATATAGCCATAGCTAGTGATACAAATATATCTGTATACAAAAGAAATTTTGGAATATTTGGAAACAGTGGTTTTAACCTCATCATTTCTGATGATCTGAACCAAAGCTTTGGGTTTAGTGATCTAAAATTTGGTCCTTTTGGCAGCACTTCAGATCCAAAAGTTCACTTATACTGCTTAGACAAAACCGGAAATCTAAGAACTTTTGACGTTACTGATATTAACGAAAGTGTTAATTTAAGCACACTAACAATTGTAGGCGGCAAAGTAACAGCTCCGTACAACTTAGGTCATAGTGATGGAGTGATAGATCTTGCTATTAGCGAACTAGACGATGGAACCTATCAGACAATTGTATTCACTAGTTCTATTAATAGTACATATCCTCAATTGTTTTTCCAGAACCCAGACACTACTGCGACTAACAACGCAGGCGCTGTTAATCAAACCTATGCTAGAGGTACAGGCGTAGTCTATACTCACAAGCTAGTAACTACTAGTTTCGGTCAGTCATCTTGGAAAGAAATCGCCGCTCCAAAGGGAGCTAATGATTCTTCTCTTACTGGAGGTCAGTTGGGCATTAGTGACGCAGAAGACTCTTCTACCGCTGATGACATTACGCCACAGATGGTCTCAACCAACCTTCGTCATTACGGAAGGTCTATATGCTCTAGGAATGACGGTCAAGTTTTTTGGATATTCGGTGACAACAACGAAGTATTAAGTGGAGAAAACCTTCGGTTGAATACAAACTCGATTGCGTCCAATCAGGCCCACCCCTTTGAAAAATACTACTACTGGAATGTCAATGACTATAAAGCATTCAATTATGTTCCACCAACTACTACATCTTCTACAATTGCTCCATCTACTGAGCCTGATGTTTTTACAGCTGGTTTCAAAAAAGCATTATTGTCTTCCAGCCCAGAATTAGTTTTGATCAATAACACTGACGATTTAACATACACTTTTGCTCCCGATGACGATGACATGTCAGAGTTTCATCACCTCCCACTTGTTTCCTATAGAGTCTCTGAATCTGGCAACACATTCGCATCTTGGTCTGCTAATTCTTTAGAGCCTTCTGTTAGTATAACTATCAATAATTTGGGTGTCGCTGATAAAACTTTTCTTATTAAACCATTCCATGAGGAAACTCCATCTGGCCCCGTAGGATTTTCTTTTATTGATTATAATTTTACTCGTTCTATAGTAGACTGCTCATTCTCAGATGACGGCAATGTTTTATGCATTATTGCTAGAGAAACAAAAGAAGCTGATGATTCGGCAATATCTCAAGAAGCTGAGTCTTCTTCTAAAGACTATGCTTTTATATATCAATTTATTGCAGATGATTATGCGCCAGAGCAAACAAATCTTAAACGAGGCTGGATATTTATGCCAGCAATCTCAACCAGCCTCAATCAAGAAGCTTCTGAGTTTTACTCTGACGATGCAGGCAGTGTGATACATGGTGTAGACATAGCACACATACCAGAGACTCAGGCAGAATACGCTATGGTTATGAGTGCAGGCGCTGGAGCAGGCGTTGCAGTTTCCAGCACGGGCTTGAACACCTCTGTTCAAGAGGACTCTTCTTCCATAAGAGTTCAAGTATTTTATTTACACAGGTCTCCTGACCCAGATTCCTTATTGACAGACTCTCTCGTTAATAGTAAGAGTCAAGCTGTGATACAAAATACTGAATTGCACAATTATACTAAAATGACTAATGCTGGAGGTTTCTTCAGGAGGCATGTTCCTAGATGTTCTTTTTCTGGGGATAATCTAGATGTCTTCCTTTATGCTCAAAATTCTTTAAGGAATGAAGATAACAATGCTTTTAACGATAACATGTTCTGTCACTTAGCGGGCATAGTTAGATTTTCTACCTCCCTCACTGACACTGCTTTTAATGTTTCTAATACTAGTCACAGATTTAACATGAATCTTAACGATGGGTGGAAAACCAAGACTACTAACTTCTTCCCGTTGTCTTTAAACGCAAAGGTTTCCCAATCTGTAGCCCTCAACGATGATTACGCTGGCATAATACATGTGGGCAGAGTTACTCGTAGCGGAAGTTGTGTTCCAGTAACAAGAGGTGATTTTAATTCTTCAGATAGTCCTAATATTAAAATATTAGAATTAATAGTAGATGACACAGAAAATACTAATCCTAGATTTATAGCTAAAGATACTGCTCCATTCTCAATAGACAGAAACACTTTGCCTTCTTGTAACATAACAATTAGTGAAAATCTTGATAAAATTTTCTTGCGACCTATTTATTTTTACTCTACAGTGAACAGATCAGATTCTCGTGGAAAATCTTACGGAGAAGATGAATCTTTCATGAATTGGTGGTCTAATAGAGGCTTTGATACTGCTCTAGGAACAGTAGGAAGATTAGCAAATGATCGCCGTAAAAACTGGGCAGACTATATAGAAGATAGCTTTAAGGTCTTTTCAATTAATAAACAAAGCAATGACACATGGGCGCAGTCCGTTACGATTTCTAGTGATAAAGTTTTAGGCGGTGTGGGCAGTTCTCAAAAGGCTATACTGCAAGATTCTAAAAATATTATCGCCACAATGATTCCATATATAACTCTGGCTCCCTTTACTTCTTTTAGTTATATTTCTGGATTCATGGATGGTCATCCTCAGTATCCAGCTAGAGCTGATGGCGCTTCTCAGGGTGGTTTTGGGTTAGGTGAAAATAATACGGAAATCTTATCCGTCCACAACAATACTTCGGCAGGAGGCATCACCCAGAAGAAGCATTTTTATCCGGGCAATCTTGATTCCCTTTTTTCTACTGGCGACCAGCCTGTACAGTCGTCAAATGTAAATATCGGTGTATCCCATGAAGCATCTTTTAAAGTTTCTAAAGATACACCTGTGAATAAACATTTTGATTTCTCTTGTGCTGTTTATTTGTACCCTTATAGTTCAGCTGCTGGAGTTCATGGCGATGGTAATGATACTACAATAAATACAACGGATGGGGCTGTCCGTGGAAACGTATACAATTCTAGGGAGATGGATTTTATTGACTCCTCTTTGTCCGATACAAAGTACGATTTTTCTTGGCATATACGACCACTGCTGAATATTAAGCAGACTAGAGCAATTTCTGATGGTAATGATCAATTTTCTGCTAGTGTACCTAACATGCTTCTTCCAAGTTCAGACTTGGTTCAATATAGCCACAGTGCGCCTTCAAGCTTCTATACAGTAACCTCAGACACTCAGAGTCCTCGTCAGATTAAAATTGACGGCGCTCACCTGTTGGGTGGTTTTAACTTATGGGGTTCTCCTTCCAATCCAAATGCTTCTAGTACTTCGTCAGCTGATGGAAAAAATAATTTAAATAATATTACACATTTAATTTTTAGACCTACTATTTTAGGTTCCATTCAGTCTGATGGAGTAAAATACCCACTAGTGTTTAGTGATAGCTTTAGGGTACACGATCAAGGGTCTACTAACGATGCTTCTAAAAGTACTCCCAGCTACTCTAACAAAGATTACCTAAATCTTAGCTTTGGACAATCTTTACCTCTATCCGAATGGAGTTTTATCAATGTATTTAGCTTGCCAGACGTAGACAATCCCGAACACTCTGTTGTTTACTTGGCGCTTAACGGAGAGATCACAGACTCTTACAAAGTAGCTGATGATGTTCTATGTAACATGTCGTATTTTTGGAATGCAGTTAAATATAAAGACATGAACAATCACAGATTAGTAAACTATAACAATACTACTAAATCGTATGATTATAAAACGATTGATGACTTTGGTACAGACCAAAATAGATTAATCTACAAATCGCTTAATTCTTCGGGTAACGAAGTAAATATCAACGCAAGTTTGGACTCTGGTTACTACCTCCTTAAAAATAACATGGCTGATGATTTTAGGATACATATTGGAGACGTTGGAGCTTACGGTGTGTATCAATGGTCTCAGGCCAACATGCATTCCCTGCATTTGAGTACTCTAGAAGTTGATCATAATAGTCCAATAAGAGCTAATGATTTTGCTAAATTTAAGTATCGAAATTATTCTTCCATGAATCATTTGTCTTCTAAGAATCAAAGCTATTATTCTCCCGCTATAAATTCTGATCACGAACTAGATACTGTATTAACTGATAAAAATGCTTATAAGCCTTTCAATTATAATCCTTATCCAAGAGATAAAGCTCCACAACGCGTTCCTGTCAATCAAGAGTATGCTAGCAATGCCAGCGATTATGAGGCAAATCTAGAGGATTATGTTCTGCAAACACCTGATGTGTCAGATATAATAAATGGACTTACTGTCCCTATGAGAGCGCACGTTATTAAGCGTGTTGAGTATACGGGACTTATGGACCCATTACCCAATGACAACTTATTGGCTGCTGGCTTAGATAACTTTGGACAGTTAGGACAGGGTTCTCGACCTACACAAGAATCTCAAACGGGTAAACTTTTATCTGCTGGCATAAATACGTTTGGTCAGCTGGGCGACAATACATCAACTGGTACATAATAAGGAGTATATTAGATGTCGTTATTTAAAAATGTTATATTAAGTTCTGCCGTTGCGGATGCAGCTTGCGGAACGTCTCACTCACTAGCCGTAACCAGTAATGGAGAATTGTACGCTTGGGGTAGAAATGTATATGGTCAACTTGGAGTTGGAGATAATACGGATCGTAGCTCTCCAACAAGAGTTGGCACAGACTCTGATTGGGTATCTGTTAAAGCGGGAAATTATCACAGTATAGCAATCAAAGAAAATGGTCAAATTTATAGTTGGGGTTTAAATAATCTTAACCAGTGCGGTGTTGCGGAAGGGCTTATTACTAGCACCGGCCTTAATACACCAACACTCAGTTCGCTTTTTAATTCCATGATAGCCTCTGCCTCATACGGTTTGGTTGGAGTGTTCCCCGGCTATAGTAATACTGTACTTGGGAGGCGTATAGTTAGTGGGAGTCAGGCTGGCGCAGAATATTATCACTATATTGGATCTCCTCCTATATATAGCAATTATGCGCTTGATGAGGGTAATCAGATTTCTGCGATGAAACAGCTTGTGTTTAAACGCTCCCCCACCTCTGGAGACCCAATTATTAATAGCCATACCATATTGTTTAATGATACTAATCGAATTCTTACACATGGCTATCAGAGAATTGGTGATATGTGGGATTCATTCCAAAGAAACGAACGTGGTGATTACTCAAATGGTTACGGATATTGGAAATCTGCTGCAACTGTATATAGACAGGGCCTTGGTGCTGGAACACGAATTTTTTTAAAAAATTACGGACAATCCCTCGACCCTTCTCTTGGTGGTCTTCTTACTGATAGTCAAAATTACATGCCCCATCAGGCTTATGGAGCTATGACTCCATCGCCAGACGATCTTGGCAGTATAATTGGTAGCAACAATGTCAATTTGGTAATAAATAATTCCATAGCTCAAACTGGTGATATGAGTGTGTTCTTTATTTCGGCAGACGGAAAATTAAACGCTCAAATTAGTAGATTAGAACACCAAAAGATGTATACTATGTCCGGTAGCTCTACCACCTTCATGACTGATCAAGGCGTACTCGTAATGGAATCTGTACTCTATCAACAAAGCAAGTCTTATGCCCTTACAGGTAGAAAGGACATAACTACAATTTTTCAAAGGACTGCGTTATTTGATCCAGCCGCAGGAGACATGGATGGCACAGGACGCACTCAGGTTTACGATAATAATAAAATATGGTCATCAGTTTTTGGTAGCAGAGATTGTCTCTTCGCTAGAGATAATGCTGGTCAGTTTTACTCGGCTGGTAGTCCAGAGGGTAACAAGCTTGGAAGAACTGTAACAACCGCAAAGCCAGCTAATCAATTACACCCTATAGAAATACCTAATGTGACAAAAGTATTTCTTGGAGATAATCATAACTTTTTTCTTCAAACTCTATAAGTATTTTTATGATACCTTCAAAATTTTTATATATCTATAGGTTTGACCAAAATGGATCACTCCAAGTTTACACTAGGGGTGCTACTTTTCAGGGCTTTACACACCTTATTAATGGTGAGAGCTATGTGTTTGTTACTTCTGAAGATGAAGCTAATGTTTGTGATGGTACTTTAGAGACGACTACGACTACCACTACTACCACGACAACCACAACCACTACGACTACCACAACTACAACAACCACTACATTATCTCCGAGAACTTCTTCTGCCTTTTACGAACAGGTTGGTAGCAATGGGTGTTCTGGCGGCTTGCTTAACGAGTTCCCAAGGAATACTAATTGTGTCGAGACCGCTAGTAATGAAATAATTTTTGATGAAGAAACACTTACTTTTTCTTATAAGGCGTCTATAGAACATGATTACGTTACGTGGTATTATCAAATTCCTAATGTAGATTCAGACGAACCTTCAGATCTTGAGTGGATTGACGGTTATAATACTGACACCCTTATTGGTCCTAAAAGTCTAAAATTAAAACGTTTTACTTCTGACATGTCTAATACGCCATATAGTTCTGATAACAAGAACTACCCTAGTGGCGCGAGCATATTTCAAACTATACACGACTCTGGCGGTGCAGACCGTGAAATTAAAACAGTTACACTAAAAAGCGATTGCACTTTAGGTCAGAAGCGTGAGTTTAAGGTTTACGCCGTAATACATGTGAATAATACAAATGGCCCACGAACTATTGACAATCGTAGTTTAACATTAAATCAGAGAGCAATATTTAATAACCCAATGACTACTAGCGCCAGAGGAGACATTGCTAGATCTAGCCCAAACCAATCTTACATAGATTTGGTGGAGTCGTTAGGGTTTGAAGCAATTAAGGAATATGATAATTGGGGCGTGTTAAAATTAATTAGTGGCTACAGAGACCCAATCTATGCACGTACTTATGGTTACATCAGCAAGCCTTATTACTATAAGTGTGATAATTCCATAGACGATTCAGTACTGCCACATGAATTTGATAGTTCTGCGAACCGAAATGTAGTGACTAGTAGCATAATAACCCCGGTTGCGGATTCTGAATCGAAAATCCCCTACAATATAATCCCTCTTTATGCTAGAAGTGTAACTTATAGTGATTACGGACAACAAGACCAAATTTACAACTGTCCATTAGGCGTTACTCCTTACCAACTAAGACATACCACTTCTGAATTAAAATTAGATTTGGGAGGTCTTGAGACCACTCTAGAAAATGAAGGAAGACTTCAGTGGGAAGTTTCTATAGCTATTCTGGGCAGCGGTAACACCGATGGATATAATCCTATATCAAACACTTATAACGGACAAAGAAGTAACTTTAGTTATGGTGCGTGGATCAAAACATTAAGAGCAGCTTACAGTCCCCCTCCATATATATGGCTCTTAAGATGCAAAATTTCACTACCAGAAACCACAATATATTCTGAAGTTTTTCCAATTACTTTTGGACCATACGTTGGAGCTGACCTATTATATGACGAGCAGGGTTCAGTAATTAACAGTGCTTCGGGGTATTCTTATGTTTATGGTTATAAATCACCTATTCATAAACCTTACAACACTGTTAGTACAATGATAACTCCTAAAAATGTATTTGGCAAATATAATTCTCTGTTGCGTGATGATGCTTATGGAATTCGCCCAAGGACTGCCCTGCGTGGTGAAACCGAGTCTAGGTTTGCCTCAAATAACGAGGCTACTCATTGTAGTACTAATGACGCCGTTAATGACCTGCTGCTCACTGGCTATTTGTATGATAAAAATTTTAAGTATAAAGGTAAGGCTAGTTATCTTAATACTACATTAGTTGACCTTATAGATTATTCAGCTATACAGAAATCCCGAGGGGATGGAGATTTTGAGGTCATTACTTTTACACAGCATGGTCAAGAGTATGTTGTAGGAATTGACCACATGGACAGAGCTATATCTTCAGGCGACTTAGGTAATCGTACTTTTAGACCTTCCTCTGTAACCAGAACTAGCTCCTATGTTAATGCCAGCGTTACTCAAATCCAAAATTACCCAGACGTTCCAGTTCATTTAATAATGTCCATTTCAACCGATGGCGGTCAAAGATACCGCACTAGATATCCTGTTTCTGTCACAAAGTCTGGAAGCAGCTGGGTTAATAAATTTTCAGGTTCATATACTTCTGGTAGTATTGCTAGGTTTACTGCTTATATTATGAATCACGATGAAGTACAGAACCGTAGTTTTTATGATAGTTCGCGGGGGCCGGTTCTTGCTAGTCAGACTTTTCAATTTATATTATCTTAAATGGAATTAATTTATGCCTATAAATGTACCACAATCTGTTTTCGACAAATACTTCGATGTTATTGATTCAACCTTTAACATCTTTGGGGTTACTTGTCAGCTTGTTTCCATAGAGAAGCGGGAGGTTATTGTTAACAACCCAAATAATAATATACCAGATAGAAATACAATTAATAATAGAAAGCGCGGTGGCGGTGAATACGACATTGGCACTAAGACAATCAGAGAAATAGAAACTCTTACTGATATTAAACTAAAAGTCTATTGGGACAATAAGAAGTTCATAGGTATTACTGATCAATTAAAAATACCAGATGGTTCAATACAAACTATTGGGTTTATGTCTGACTTACCAACCGTCCTCAGAGCAAAGCAGCTGATAGTACATAAAGAAATCAAAGATACTAAAGAGTTAAGATTTGAAAGATTTGGAGAACATATTCCTATCGGTCTTAAACAAAATAGATATTTCGCATGTTTTTGGAAACGAGTATGATATCATTAAAAATTATAGATTCCATACTTGACATAGAACGCAAAGTGAATGCCGCTATTGCTCCACTGGTGAATCAACGAATAAAAACTAACATGGTAAATATCAAAAATAATATACAGGGACTTACAGGAGATTGGATAACACAACAGCCAGAAATACAGTCACTGTTAAGTTCAAGCCCTTTATCTTTGGCTGGTCAATTTGGTATACCACCAGCCCAAGTGCCATTCGCCGTGAGTTCTATTATTGAGTCAGTAAAAGCGTCTATATTCCCAGAATTCAGACCTTTTGATTCACAACTCAAAGGCGGTTTTGTTATTAACTTACAGCCCGATGATTTCAATAATTTATTATCACTTGTTTCTGGACATGTGTTTTACGCAAAGGGAGACTTACATTGGTTAAATTGGTTACTCACTTTAGGATCAAGCATTGTAGTAGCTAATTATGGTTATTCTGCCTCTGTCGGTTCAGGGCGATCTGGCTTGGGCGTCATGTCTATAGGGCGATCTTTTAGAGTACCACCAAGATTTTCAGGTACTCCTGATGACAATTTTATAACCAGAGCCTTAAGCGGAAAATCACAGCAAGACCAAATAACTAAGATTATAGAGAAGGCATTAATATAATGGCTAATTTAGATAATATTAATAGTGTATTTGATGCTACGTATTATAATGAAATACAAGATAATCTTGTAGAGTGGCTTGATTGGGGATTACTTGAGAAGGGCAACTATTTCAATAGCACGTTAGGAGAGCTTTCACCTAATAATGCAGACTATAGCCTTCTCCAAATATCAAACAATTCTAACTTCACTCCGGGTCAAGCTTGGGATGGCTTTAGGCCAAATTGGATATGGCAAAGCGGAATTCCCTACAGTCCTTCCCCAATCGTAGAAGCTGACAACACAGACAATCCCGGCATATCAGGCGTTTATGTTGATGATACGTTCTATCCTACCAATACAACAGGTACATATGCCCATCACATAGATTACTATAATGGCAGGGTTGTTTTTGACAGCCCTATCCCAACTGGCTCAAAAGTTCAGGCAGAATTTAGCTATAAATATATTAATGTTATTTACGCAAATTCCCTACCTTGGCTCAGAGAGGTTAGCTACAATAGTCTTATAAATGGGCCAGATCCTGTACTACCCCCTGAAATGACGATTAAATTGCCCTGTATAGCCGTAGAGGTCGCTGGTAGACTAATGAAGCCAGCATCGCTAGGAGGCGGTCAGGTCTACAATACGGACGTTCTATTCCACTGCGTAGCAGAGGATGAATATACTAGGAACCAATTAGTAGATATTATTTCGTATCAAAATGATAAGCCAATTACTCTTTTTGATAGCAATAGTGTGGTAGAAAATGATGTTTTGCCCATAGATTATTATGGCACACCAGCTTCTAACGCCATGCGATATCCCGACTTAATATCCACATATCCTTTATGCAAAATATACCTTAGAAATATGTCTGTTAATAGCGTGAATACAATTAATTCTAATATATATATTGGAGTTGTTAAAGCTACTACTGAGATATATGACTAAATCCCCTAAAACTTCCCTGAAAAACGATTTTGGTGTAAATAAAACTAGAGATTAACATGTTCTGGAGTGTTATCCTTCAACCCCCACTACCAGATATAACTAATATGGAGAAATATTATGGCAGATAACAAACGTATTTTTTATGCACTCCAGCAAGTAGAAATTGCTTCAGATACCAGCGCTACTCCGGCAAGCATAAACTACACAACTTTAAAAGGCGTGCAAAGTGTAGGACTAAGTTCTACAACTAATATAGAGAGCTTTAGTGCTTTTGGCAGTACAGCAGCCACAAGTATCCTGCAAGACTTAGATCTTGAAGTAACTCTGGAAAATGGACTAGGAGATGGCTGGCAAAATTCCCTGTACGGCTTGGGAGTAGTATCTGATGTATGGAACTTTGAGACATTTAATTTTGACATCCCACGTTCAGTTAGACTTACTTATAAAGTTAGCGATAGCGAGATTCAAACAATCACGCTTGACACAATTCTTGCTTCTTATAGTATACAGATGGGTACTGATGGTCCTGCCACAGAATCTGTTACTTTCAATAATGCGGGTACTGCTGTGTTTGAATCTACAAGCGCGGCAGCTGGTGCGTTGCCATCTCAAACAAGCGCCTCGCTTTGTGATGTAATTACAAGACCTAATTTTACTTCCCTTAAAACTACTAAATACGATGATTGCTGCGCAACAAGTACGAACGCACCGGCAACTTACGGCAACGTCATTTCGTTTAGTGCTGGTTTTGACCTTAGTAATGAAAAGGTTAGTGTCCTTGGTCAGAGCTTGCCTATTGGGAAGTTCTCTAGTTTTCCATCAGAGACTAGCGCTGAAGTAGAAACGCATGTTGATCCAAGTGGAGATATTGGTAATCTTAATTCTGGAAGTATTACTAATAATAGCTTGGATGATGTATGTTACGATATTGCAATCAAGATGCCCGGAAATGAATTTGGAATGGAATCAATGAGATGGGCGGGAACAAGTCGTAGTGGAGGTGATGTTGGCGGTGGTAACGTTACTGTGTCAGAAAGTTATACAGGATACAATACCTTTAAGTATACATATGACGACGGCACTGCTTAAGTAATATTGTAACTACTGAGTAGTTTTATGAGGAAAGATCAAGAAGAACTTTGGATACAATCTATCAGAGCTGGCGTAGTGCGAAACAAAACAATACGCATTATGCCAGCTACTATAGATCAAGTTTGTCGAGCCGCTTATATATATAATAGATCTTATAATAAATCTATTGAGCGGGGAATAATGACAGACGAAGGATTGGAACTTTGGATGATAAAAAACAATTTATTACCAAAAGCGTTTTTAACGTCTCAAAAAAATTTGCAAAATTCTATTGACAAAGCTAAAAAAGATCTTTTTATAAGTAGGAATAATAAGGTTGCAATCAAAGCTATACAGTCTAAATTGAATGAGATAAGAAATAAGTTGTCAAGCCTACTGCAACCAAAGTCTAAGATGGTTCAGAACACTTGTGAATTTATAGCTCAGACAGAAAAAATTGTATACCTTCTTAAAGCTACTACATATAAAAGAGGCGCCCCATATAGACCAGTAAACATGAATAAGGTCATTGATGTGTGGCAAAATTCATTAGCCTCTGAGTCCATGATCAGATTCCTAGCTAGGTCAGACACTTGGAGAACAATATGGGCAAATCAAGGATTGGGCTTTGATCTGTTTGCTAAACATAAAGATGCTGATCTAACGCACAATCAACGAAACTTGACTACTTGGTCTAAAATGTATGATAACATACAAGAGTCTATGGAGTGTCCATCTGATAGCGTAATAGAATATGACGACATGTTAGATGGTTGGTTTTTAATACAAAAAGACAATAGAGAAAAAGAAAAGATGAAACAAGAAGTTAACGAACTTGCTGGAACTAAAAATAGTCAAGCTAGTCACCTTCTTGTAGCCGACAGGGGTGGAGATATTGATTTTGATTTATTAAATGATGGTTATCAGCCACATCTAGAACAATCACTTAGGTCAAGGAATTAACATGGCTAATTACAAAGATAGAAGAGAGCAAGTACACACGCGAAAGTCAGCTGCGAGACTTACTAATAATTTAAAAAAGAAAATACAAACCACTATGATAGGAGCTTTAAGCAGCATAGAAAAACATTTTGGTTTTTTATGGGAGCATGAAGATGTGCCTGAAGAACAGAAGGTGGCAATGAGAAAGGTTTTTGATGATTTAAGATCAGAAATTTTAGATAAAGGGAATCATCAACTGAGGAATGTTGATGCTGAGTTATCGGATTACGATATATCATTACATGCCAACGTACATGATATAACATTGTTTATAGATAAAGATAAAAAGGAGAACTAAATGACCAAGGAAATTAAAAGATTTGTAGAAGTCGAACAAGAAGACGGAACAACTACTAAGATTTATGTTAAAAGACCCAGCAGCCGCACTTTAACTGAGGCTCAGAGGATATACTCTCAGGTTTGGACCGATTGCGTTCGTGACAAGATCATGACTAAACAAGAGTTGCAGAATTTTATGTACGAGCAAAACATTTGGAATGCCCAAAAAGACATTAAGCAGGTTTCACTTAGCGCTAATATTCAAAGTCTTGAGAAAAAACTATATGTAGGAAACAAGGGTCAAAAGACTATGAAAGCTTCTGAAGCAAAAAAAATTGCCATAGAAATGCGCATTGAAAGAGCCAAATTAAGAGATCTCATATCCGAGAAGATGGCTTTGGAACAAAATACTGCTGAAGCTTTGGCTGATAACGCTCGTTTTGATGTTATTGTTGCAAAGTCAACATTCTATGAAAATGGAGATCGTGTGTATAACAACTTAGAGGATTATAATGAAAACGCCGACAGTGCTACGGCTTATGCCGCTGCTACTGGTTTGGCTGAATTAATGTATTCCTTGGATAAAGACTTTGAGAAGAATCTACCAGAAAACCAATTCTTGTCTAATCAGGGATTTGTTAATGATGATTTGTCTTTAGTCAATAGAGACGGTGATACCGTAGATACCGAAGGCAGAAGGATTAATGATCTTGGCTATTACATCAATGATGAAGGACAGAGGACAGATATTGAAGGTAATCTACTCGACGATAACGGTAATTATATCCCTTCAGTCAAATACGTAGAAGATGAAGAAGAAGCTCCTACTCCTAAAAAGAAGACTGTAGCTAAGAAAAAAGCTACAAAGACTAAAAAGAGTGAGGCGTCTACTTCATCTGGAAGCTAATAGCCAGAGGAAGTTATTGTGTCTAAATTTGTCCTAACTGCCCAATTAAATTTAAAAGCTCCTAACAATGTAGCTCAAGTTGTTTCTCAAATGCAGAAGCAGCTTTCGGGCGTGTCTGTAAATTTGAATGTTCAGGGAGCTGCTAAAGCTAACAAACAAATAAGTAGCCTGACTAGCAATATGCACCAAGCTTCTAAGGCTTCCAAGGGTTTGGGTTCAGACTTTGCTCAATCTGTTCGTAGATTCTCAGCAATGGCAATTGCCACTAGGGCTGTTAGTTTGTTTACTAATACCCTCAGTGCCGCTATTAGAGAATCTATTGATTTTGAAAGAGAGTTAGTTAAGATTGCTCAGGTTACTGGTAAAACAGTTGAACAACTTAGGTTTCTTACTAGTACTGTTTCTAGTTTATCTACTAATCTAGGTGTTGCTTCTGGCTCGCTACTTAGTGTCAGTAGGATGCTTTCTCAGGCTGGTTTATCTGCCAGAGAAACAGAAACAGCTTTGCGCACTTTGGCTATGACTGAACTTGCTCCTACGTTTGATAATATTACACAGACTGCTGAAGGTGCTATTGCTATCTTTAATCAGTTCGGTAAGGGTGCTGCTGCTTTAGAGCAACAGCTTGGCGCTGTAAACGCTGTCGCTGGTCAGTTTGCTGTAGAGTCTGGTGACTTAATCTCCGCTGTTCGTAGAACTGGTGGTGTATTTAAAGCTGCTGGTGGTGATCTCAATGAATTAATTGCTTTGTTTACCAGCGTAAGAGCTACTACGCGAGAAAGTGCTGAAAGTATTTCTACTGGTTTGCGTACTATCTTCACAAGAATTCAAAGACCAAGAACTATAGAATTCATGAAAAAGTTTGGCGTAGAACTTACTGACATGGAGGGTAAGTTTGTTGGTCCTTTTGAGGCAGTTAAAAGGTTGAGTGCTGCGTTGTCTGGTCTTGAACAGGGTGACACTAGATTTATTAAGATTGCTGAAGAGCTTGGTGGATTTAGACAGATTGGTAAAGTAATCCCTTTAATCCAACAATTCTCTACAGCACAATCTGCTTTGAATGTTGCGCAAAAGGGTAGCTCTTCATTAGCAAAAGATGCTGCAACCGCACAACAATCTTTAGCTGTTCAAATCATGAAAGTTAAACAGGAGTTTTTAGAACTTATTAGAGGTGTGACTGAAACTCCAGTGTTTCAGGCTATGGCAAGTGGCGCATTAACTTTAGCTTCTGCGTTGATTAAAGTTGCTGATAGTTTAAAACCTATACTTCCTATTATTACTGCTATTGCTGCGGTTAAGTTTACTAAAGGCATTGCTAGCTTTGCTGGTGGTATTGCTGGAAAACTTGGCGGTTTTTCCAAAGGCGGTAAAGTATTACAATATGCATCTGGAGGTATGGTTCCCGGCTCTGGTAATCGTGATACAGTTCCGGCTATGCTTACTCCGGGTGAGTTTGTTATACGAAAGAAGAGCGTTGCAAAACTTGGAGCTGGTAATTTAGCACAGATGAATACTGGTGGGCTTGTTCCAGTTCAAAAATTTGAAGAGGGTTCTGATGGTACTGGAGTTAAATCAGCTAGTAGAATATCAGCACCAAGTGGAAGAGGAGGCAAACTAAGAGCTAGGCAAATGCAAGGTGTTGAGGACAGCCCCCTTACACATAGAGGCAAAAAGCTACCCGATATTGGCCTTGCTGCTTTGAGAGGCTCTGCTGATACTCATGTAAATTACCCAATTGATAATATTGGAAAGAATGTTACGTTGCGTTTTGGAGTTTTGAAGAAAGAACAGTCTGAGGAATACGAACAAGAGATGAGAGATTCAGTAGAGTCTGTTGCCAGCAGGATGGCTCAGGACTTTGCTAAAGACATTAAAGATGGAACACCTCTTTCTAAAGCTGACACAGATGCTATTATGGATAAAGCTGGTTTCTCAAATGCTGTTGGAGCATTTTTTGAATCCGCTCTAGCGATGACGGGCGTTCCATACAATGAAGAAGGAGGCGGGAAAGCTCAGATTAATGATTCTATTGATTTTGCGTCAGGCTTAGGAGCGGCAGCGGAGAGCTTTGACATACCCGGAAATATTCCTACTGACGCTACTAGAACATCTGGTAGAAAGGGCAAGAGTGCTAACAAATTTAAAGAGCAAGTAGGTAGATGGCTTTCTAAAACATACGGCATCCCCATGCTTGCAGCAGATGAAAAAGCTGAGTTTAAGAAGACGAAGATGCTCGCTGCGGGTGGGCCAGCAGGATCTGGCACTGACACAGTACCGGCAATGCTTACTCCCGGTGAATTTGTTGTCAACAAGAAATCTGCTCAACGTGTTGGTTACGGTTCTCTCAATCGCATGAACAAAGTTGGCAAGTACGCTCAGGGTGGAGTTGTTAAAGGTGGCATTCAACATTTTAAGGATGGTGGTACTGCTAAGAGCGGTGGAGGAATTACTGGCCTTGGCGCTGTGACTGAAGGTTTGGTTGGCGCACAAATGGCGCTAGCTATGTTGACTCCCACTATTGACGAAAATAGTAGCGCTTTTGAGAGAGGAGTTGGAACATTAATGGGTGGTATGAATTCCTTTGTCGGAATGTTGACACTAACCCAAACTGCTTTAGCAGCATTTAATATTCAATTAAAAGCTCAAGATGTTGGTAAATTATTAAAAGGTATTTTTAAGACCGGCAAGGGCGGCTTAGGAGACATGATTGGTGGATTCCAAAAAAAGACACGAACAGGTCTTGGTGGTAAAAGAGCTACTGTGACAACTAGAACTAAAGGGGAAAGTTTTGGGGGGAATTTCAAACAAGTAACCGACAGAAACGAACGAGCCAGAAAGTTGGTTGATTTTAGGAAAAACAATCCTATGAATGACAAAGGCTCACCTTTTCAAATTGACAGAAAAGCGATGAGGGCAGATCTTGGACCTAAGCTTTCTAAAGCTAGTGGTAAGAGCGGTACTGCTAAGTTGGGCCAATTTATGGGAAATAAGGTTGGCAGCAACCCAATGGTTCAAGCAGGATTGAAAAAATTAAGTGGACCTTTAAAGTTGGTAACAAAAGCGCTTGGTCCATTAGCTCCTGCTTTACAGGGCATGTTGGGTGCGATTGGACCACTAGCTGGTCATCTTACTGCTGTCGCCGGTCCAGCGTTAGCTGCTGCTGGAGGAATGAAATTACTTTTAGATAGTTTCGATGCTGTTACAGGTAGAACAGAGGCATTAAATAAAGCTATTGAAGAGGGGAGTGTTGCTGAAGCTGAAAAAGTTGCATATAATAAAGCTGGCGCAGAAGCTGTTACTAATCTTGCTGCTGGTATGACAGCCGCTGGTGGATTAATTGGCGGGCCTTTTGGAGCCGCAATTGGTGCTGCGACCGGGGCTTTTCTTAAGGTTATGAGTGAAATACCCAAAGTTGGTCCAGTAATTATGGAAGCTGCGGGTTTTATCAACCAAGCTTTTGGTGGTAAAAGTCTAAGTAGTATCGTTGCTTTAGCTGGAGCAAATGCCGCTGCGAATAAAGCCACTAAAGACTTAGCAGATGCTCAGAAAGAAGCTTCTAATGCTACGGAAGATTTTACAAATGGTAGCTTGACTGCTGCTGAAGCATTGGCTAAAGTTCAGGCAGCTACTGCCAGTGTTGATCAAAGCCAAGAGAAAGCCAAAAAAGCTGTTACAGAAAATAATAAAAATAAAGCGGGAACTGCCTCTGGCATTGGTAGGGGAACACTTAGGGTTTTAACACTTGGCATAGCTGGAGCTATGGGTGTGGAGTCAGGCGCACAAAGAAATGAAAGGCTAGATACAGAAAATAAAGATGTCATGGCGAAAGCGAATCAGCAAGACGCTGAACGTTTTGAAATGACTAAAGGTTTGAGAATGTCGTCCGCTAGGTCTACGCTTTCTATGGGTGGAAGTTATGACGACGCAGCTAAGTCTATTGGGATTAGAGACTCAGTAGATCCACTAACTGGAAATAAAAGGGAGGGCTTAAGAAGTAAGCAGTTTAGACTTACGCGAGAGGCTGAAGAACTTGAAGCCGGTGGCGACAAAGAGGGTGCTAAATTATTAATGGAATCTGCCAAGCAGACAGAAGAACAAATATTAGAGCTAGAGCGTTCTCTTAAAAATTTGCAAAAAGCTGTTGAAGAACAAAAGAAAGCCTTTGCAGCAATGAATCTTGGTTTGAATTCTGCTCAAGGTGCGGCTGGAGCGTTCACTAACGGTATGAAGAATTATCAAGCCGCACAAGAGGCTGGAAATGTCTCTGTTATGCGTAGCTTTGAAACCCTCAAGGCAGGCGTCGGCAAAGCTGCTGCGGGCATGGACCCCAAAGAATTTGATGCCGCCTTGCAAGAAACATCTAATGCGATGAGAGAGTTTGGAGTAGACGATGACCAAATAAAGAAGTTTGAAGGTAATCTTAAAGCAGTAAATCAAGCTCAACGAAACTCTGAAGCTGGACTAAAATCGTTTAGTGCATCACTGAATGATAGGTCTGACGCTGGGCTGGGAGGAAAAACAGGCGAAGAACAATTCACAGGATTATTCGACACTATAGTTGGTAGTGTGAACAATCTAGATGATGCAACTAAAGACCGTTTGAAAGATATGCTTAAAGGCATGGAGGGGGATATTGAATATGATAAAATTGCTATGGGAGACTTCAGCCAAATAAATGAAGTGTTTGAAAAACTTGGCTTAGAGACTCTCGATCAAGCTAAAGCTTTGGCGCAAGCTGAACAATTCTATCAAGATATTATAGTAGATGCCGCAAAGAAGAGAGCCGAAGCTGAGTCAGCACTGATAGATGCGACTCGTCAACAACTTGACTATCTTAAAGAGTCTAAAGAAATTATAGCTTCGGCGGGTGGTCCAGCTGTCACTGCGCAAGACAGGCAGCAAATGTCTGTAGACCGTTATAATGCTGGCGTTACTAGTGGACCAAAACTTTCTGGCTCTAGTGCAGCTGATATTAAAGCTCAACAGACCAGTATGATTCAAAGAAATTCAGAAATTAATGATATTAGAAGAACAGCCGCTGACCCTACTGATCCAAACCAGAAGGCAGCGCAAGCTCAACTAAAGGGCGAGGGTGGAGCTAACCTTGATGCAGAACAACAAAATCTAGCTAAACAAAATCAACAACTATATCAAACAACAAAGGCTTTGATTGACTCTAAGAGAGAAGAAATTAAAGTCATTCAAGAAAAAAATAAGCTTGAGAAAGATTCTTTTGAGTCTCTACTAGATGGTGACATAGATTCATTCTTCCAAGGACAAGCCACACAAGGTGCTATTAGTGCTATTGGCTCTGGCAACTCTGGAGACTTTGACGCCGATACACTTAAAAGCGCATATGATGAATTAAAGAGATTGCAAGAAGCTGGAGTTGATGAGGTTAATGGTCAAAAAATTAGTGGTCAAGGTGGATTGCTGGAGAAAGCTGCTACGGCTACTGCTACTGCTAGAGGGGCAGATCCAGCCACTGCTGCTCTAATTGCACAAAAAACTACACAGCAGACACCGGCTGAAGCAGCTGCTAATCAAGAAATACAACAACTGGCTGCTACCTTACCTGCATTTGGTGATATCGCTATTGACTCTGCTAACCTACAGATGGAAGCTGCTCAGTTGCAAAAAGAAGCAGCTGAGTTGCAAAAAGAAAAGGTCAATAAAGAAGCTGAAGCCAACAAAGGTAAAACAATACCACCACCAGAAGGCGTGGCTAGCACTACAACTACAACTACTAGTAGTTCTAGTGGTGCTAGTGGTGCGCCTGCTCCTCCAACTTCTATGGCTAGTGCCACTACTTTGCCACCTTCTATGGCTATGGCTACCACTACTTCGTCACCCTCAATGGGACTTGGTACTACCCCCGCCCCTGCTCCTCCAGCTGGTTATAATGACTTTACCAAACTAGCTGCCGTATCTAGTGGTGGCCCAATGCCAAACGCAACTCCAGAAGAAATGAAGAAGGCTATGGACGCTTCTCAAGCAGCTGCACCTTCGTTCAATCCAGTGAGAGAGGCGCTTGCTTATGGGACTTTTGGTATGGTTGATAGTAACCAAGATGTGGCTAGTAAACAAAAAGATCAGAATTCAGCTGGCGGGCTTTTAGGTACTGGTTTAGCAAGGAGTGTTGCTTCTACAATGTCAGGTGGTTTTATAGACAGCAATAAAGAAGTTGTAACTGGCAAGCGCGAAGATGCACCAACTAGCATAGGGGGCGTGTTAGATCAACAGGTTGGTGGGATCATGGACATACATAGAGATCTTGCTGCTTCGCTTAGTATGGGATATGTAGACACCTCTGCTGATCGAGCTAAAAAGATTCAAGAAGCAGAGCAACAGGCAACACCACAGGGATTCAATGCTAATCAAGCATCATCCAATCAGATGGCTATGATGGCATCAGCAGCTGCCCCACAAGCCATGTCTGGGGATTTCATGGCTAAACTTGAAGAGCTAACAGCTAAAACAAATACCGGCGAAAGCCTTGGGCTAGATCCTAATGCTATGACCCAATTTGGAAATGCTTTAGAAAAATTTAATGAAACCATTTTACAAAGTATTACTGCATTACAAAGTACACAATTTACTATTAAGCTTGAGCCAACAACTATTAACTTGAATTTGCAGGGTACTTCATTCTTGCAGACTATGACTAATGAATTGCAGAATAAGTTATTTGCAGCAGTCAGTGATAAGCTTAGAAATATGAAAGTCGGGCCAGACGGAAGACTCAAAGAAACAACTAGTGAAGTATAAACATGTCAGATTTTTTATTTACATGTGTTTTTAATGACACCTCAACGATAAGAAAAAAAGTTTCTGCGAAAATCAGAGCCAAGACTGTTTCTATAAATGCAGCTAGAGCTAAACTTTCTGCTAGCGGAAAAATACGAGAGGGCATAGGCAATGAAATCTCTTGTTCTGCTAAGATGTCAAGCTCCCCAAAACTCAAAGCTTCTCTTACAACTATACACCTTGCTGCTTCAGCAAAGCTATTTAGTCCTTCCAACATAAGATCTACTATAATTACTTCTAACTGTGTTAAAGGTCAAATTAAAGGCACTCCATCATTTAAGGTAAAGTATACAGATAAAATTGGTGGAGATCTTACTCACATAAATAGCATTCCAAATTTTCAGTCTACTCAAAAGTTATTTCCAACACAAGATATAACAACTAGCTACAACGGAAATTCTTTTGTAGATAATACTGGTGGTAATACAAATTTATATACTAAGATTGATGAAGGTGTTTATACTGGTAATTACCAAGAGCATGGAAATGAAAGTTATCTTATATCAGATGATATAAATAGTTTTATACAGCCATCTGCCATACTTACCGATGGCACTTTTAAGTATAAGTGTGAAGTCACAGCTCCCACTAGCACACCCCTACAAAGCTTTTTCTTTATGAGGGCTTCTGCCCCAATGAGAAATTACGCTTCATCTATGCCTCCTTCCTACAAGCTTTACAATATCATTTTTGCCGACCCAAGCGGTAACACTATTGTTCAGTATGATGACGTTGTAGTTAAAGGCGATTCAAATTATAGGGATGTAAATGATGTAAATTTTAGCACATACATATCTCCTCCTAAAATAAATAATATAAACAAACCCACTTGGGATAATGATTATCCTCTTTTTGGAGAAACTTCAGGATACACTTTATCCTTCGATTTAGATATTCTATGCAAGGATATAGGATTTGGCGACAAGTTTAGTGATGGATACTTGACAGAAGCTTGCAACTTGCCAGATTCATTACATACTGAAAATGATTATTTATCTTTAGATGGCTCCCCCCTATCTACCCAGACGCAAGGCTTTATAAATCCTTCTGATCACATTAGGATTAGCGCTATAGAGTTATCTAATAGCGGTACACCGTTTGGCTTTTCAACATCTGAATTTTTAAGCACTTATGTGAAGACTGATGAAAAAGGTGAGCGTTTAGATAGAAATATATATCCTTCTGAAATGCAGCTGTCCTCTTTCGATACTAACATATACCCTCAGTCCGCTACTGTATGGCAATCTGATAATACATTTTATGACAACACTTCTATCAGTGGATGCCAAGAAATTACTAGTATAATTAGAGCTTACAATGATGAAGAGTACATCAATCTAAATAGCACTAGCGTAGCTGATTCAGGTAAATTAATTGTGAAGTTCGGTCACGAGAAGCCCCCGGCTATCAAACAATATGTTGCTGGTGAATTTAATATCAACTTTGGTCAATCTATTAGAGAATTTAATTATGCTACATTTCGTAGACTAGAAACATTAGATTCTTATTTTCTTGTAGATGAGATTTATTTAAAAGTTATTGCTAAGAAAGATGTTGGTACTCCTGACTATACGCTAGATGTTGTAGGGTACAGCTTTGATCACTTGCTTTATAACAGCCCATCCGTTGGGGGATTTTTACAAAACACAGAGGGGGCTGGAACTATACCCACAGAATATATTAGTGGGGCTGTAAACGATTTAGGAATTTCTACTGAGCCATTGTCTAACAAGCATAATTTAGAAGAAAGACTTGTAACGCCAAGCTCTGGTGGAGACCACTACCTTGTAGCAACCTCTCCTGTGGTAGACTCTACAAGCTTTGAAGAATATATTGTTCCATTAAAAGTCTATAGAGAGTCTGCTTTTGGCAAAGTACCTAATTATAATTTAAGCACTTACTTTGAAAATTTATTTTTAGATATTTGTCCACTACCAGTTGGCGCTTCTATAGCATCTGTTGTTCTACTCGTTAGACATAAACCTTCAAATGTTTTGCCTCTACATATCATAGGTCATGACAATGGTGTTGACTTAGGCAGAGAATCCTCATATATGTTCCCGTCAGATAGAAAAGATACTGACACTCCAATTAATTTTGGTAATGATAATTACCCACTATCCACCATTAATGACATACCAGCTGGTTACACTTACAAAGATTCTACTAAAAGCAATTACTCTAGAAGATGGAGAGGCGTAGACGGGCTAGTAGCCGTTGGACCATTTAGCACAAGTTTTTATCAAAACCCCGGAGACGAAAGAGGCTTTGACTTTGGATTTTATAATCCACAACTTAAAGCGCCATTCTTGGGTGGGTATTATTCTTTCAACGATGACAATGCTGGTCAAATTATTTCAGAAGACTTATATTTGTTACCATCTATTACTGGTCAATATATAGGACATTATAATAAACTTCAAAACGTAGGCTTAAGATTTAAAAACGATCAGTTGTTCAACTCAGGGCTAACACAGCACACTACGATTGATTGGACATCTATTTCAGCAAATGCTAGCGATCCTTTAAACGGAAAGATTGCTGACGCTTTCGATAATGCCGTGAGAGTGTCTGGAGTAAATGGATATATTACATTTGATGATTTTGATGTTACCTCTGGTGTTATTATATTTTCTAGGTTCAGTCCTGACGAAAACATGATTGGTGGGGGATATAATCTTTTCAATTCCGGTGTATTATTTTCCAAGCATAATTCTGGCAAAGATTTAGAGTTTTCTCTAGGTTATGATAATGGATATTTAACAGCTCAAGCTACTGACGATTTGGGTAATGTTATTACAATACAAGATTCTCTGTATTATACAAATTATTCTTACCCACTATCTGTAGTTTTGACGTATAATAATGCAGATGATGGAGTGTTGTCACTTTACACTGATAATGAAATAGACTCTACTGGCTTTAATAGACTCAGAGCGACTTCAAGTACTTTCCAGATCACAGATAGCGATAGCTCTTTTGATGTAGGATATAGTAGTGGCTCTGGCGTTGGTGTCAATGCTTTTATAACAGATTTGGCTATCTCTTCACCTAACCTATATTATGATGACAATTCCCAACTAATACCAATGTCCTTATCTATGAATGTTTCTTCTTTCTTAGACTCTATTCATACTAAGTATTGGTCTAATGGAGAATCAGCTTCAGATGATACTAATGAAATTAGCAGATTTATAAATAAGAATACTGATGAATGGCACTTGGGATCTTTCTCAGTGTGCTTATTTGACAGATCTTTTGATAGATTTAAGTCTAGGTTTGGAAGGGATTTTATATCACATAGAGTTAAAAATGACGGTCAGGCTTACAGTAGCTATGCAGATACATCTATATCTTCAGATGTAGATGACGATACTTCTTATCATACTCAAATAGAAAATGATTTTTTAAGAATTAACTTGTCTAGCCCTGCTGGGTCTTTTAGTGACTCTGGTGTGCTTTATTCTCTAGCTCCTAGAATATCAAAAACATTACCAAGAGGCTATGCATTTGCAAACAACGCAGTCTCTGTAGATAGTATTATAGAGCATGTGACAACAGATGATATACTTTGGTCTAATGGAGAGATAGGTCCAAAACTAATTGTGAGTCTATATACTTCAAATAAGGATGATGATTTGAGAACCGAAAGCAATATAGGATTAATTAATCGTTCCGTACATTACATTCCTCCTTCTGCTTGTATTCACAAAATCACAAGTAATTTCTCTATAGAGGATTTGCTTAATACTGACAGTGAATCGTGGTCAAACTATGATCAGTCACTAAATAATACAGAATTTGCACACAAGTTTTTCTCTGAAGATATACAATCTATGTTTTTACAATACGACGTTGTTTATCCTTCTGGAACAGCTTATGATTCTACGATAAATATCTACGGTTCTAGAGTAAAATTTGAAGAGCCGTTCCATAACTCTAGGACCATTACTAATATGTAGGGGATGTCATGTCTGGATTTAGTTTATTTTGCGCTGGTCAAGAATACCAAAAAGGTACTATGCCATTACACACAGATGGTAAAGAGTTCCATTATGGTCAAATGCCACTGTACGCAAACGCTCCGACTCCAACTGGAATTTCTGGAGAAATGCCTTTGTTCGTTGGTGGCACAACTTCCGTCAGCACTGGCTCTTTATCGCTACATACAATAAACACGTTTTTGATATTTGATCCTAACGGTGGCTCTGATCTTACATTAGATGATATACAAGTTAATTTATTCTTAGAGGGTAAAAACCGTATTGATGGAGAGGTATTTGGTCATACTGGCTCTGTTTTGCCTCGTGGTCTGCCAGCACTACCACTGCATGTAAGAGTTGGAAATGGAGATGAAAACAACTCTCTATCACTGTATACTGATGGTTTTGCTACAAGTGTCCCTTCCAGCAACCAATTATCTCTTTTTACTTTTTCTTTAGATATAGAATTACCTATTGAAAAATCACTTAGTAGCTCCTTATATATTTCTGGAGAAGTCTCTCAGTCTATTACTACAGTCACAATGCCTTTAGTTTTGATGGGTAGAGATATTGCTAACATTGACTCAACATCAACCGTCGCTGACACGATGAGTTTATATGTTTCTCAGGGTTACAGTTTTGTTTGGGATTCTTATTCTTTTGGTGAAAATGTCGATGTAGATGATGAACAGTTTATTAGCATTGATCCTACGGATGGAATTAGAGGCGTAGAACTTATTTGTTATGGCAGTTGTGATACAGGCACTTGCGAAGACTTAATTTTGCAATCTCATGATACTACTTGGTTTTCTGTTGATTGTTTAGATGGAGGAATTTTTAGAGCAGAAAATACATATACAAATTTGGAAGAAAATGCTTTTGGATCTAGCGTTCCTTATAGTGGTCATTTTTATGGCGTTAGGAAGTTTACCGGCCTAGAACCATTGTCATCTTATGCCATTGAGATGAAAGGATTTTCAGGTTCTGGCATCAGGATACCCGCTCCAAAAGAATTAAATTCTTGGGAGTATACCAATCCCAACAACGTAGACGCTGAAGGTGCTGAAGGAATGTTCTCAGGCATTAAGCTGATTGGTGATGAGCCATATGTCGATGGAGGCAGAAATGAAGGAGATAGATATGGCAACTCTGTTTCTATGACCCAAGACTTATTAGCAATAGGCGCTCCTAAATTTGACCTAGAAAACACACCAGACATTTTAGATGGTAGTGATATTACACTGGAAAACGCTGGCACTGTATTTGTTTACAAGAGAGGGGCAGAGCCTGCTAGCGACGATTTAATAGCAAGCAATAAAGCCGGATGGGATTTTGAAGAACAACTTATTTTACCATCAAGCATTCGTAGAGATCATTACGAGGAAACAGTTGAGCCGTTGGTTGGTACTGATGCGACGATTACAAAACGTAAATGGCATTTAGGCCAAGAGGGAAGAAACTTTGGTCATAGTCTTGCTACATGTATCATTGATAACAAGGACTTACAACTAACAGAGAAGCCATTATATCAAGATGACAAAGAGCTTATAGTCGTTGGTGGTCCAGACGGTAATTGGTCTAGAACGTTTGCAGATATTACATTTGAACAAAACGAAATTTTATTGCTAGTATTCACTGATGAATTTTCTCCATCTGTAAATGGGAAAACTTATCACAAAATACTTGAGAATATCACTCAGCAGAATCTTCTCTATAAATACTATTCTCAACCAGCTATTGATATTACAATTAAAGTAATTATATTCCAGCCTATGGACTTTGCTTTGCAGGAAGACATAGATTTCCCAGAACCAAAACCTCAGTTTATTACGAAGAAGTCAATTACTAGACACACTAATGATGTTAACGGTACAGTAGAATTTTCTAATAAAGATGATGAGATACTAAACGGGATCAAAGACGCTTTCTTTGAAGTATACCCCACGGCTAGCACCATGCCCGCAATACTTGGCGTTTACGTGGATAACAGTAGATCTTTGGGTACTGCTGCTATAGAACCGGCTTTATCTAGGTTTAAGGACTTCTATCAATCTCACGTATTTAATAGTGGACTTTTAGATCATTTTGATCAGCCATCTTCTGGCGCAATCTTATCCACTACCACCGATGATGAGGATTGGATTACACAAAGTAATGCTCTGCTTGAATTCACATTAGACAGCGGTAGATTGTATAAAGAAAATTATTTAGAATTGCTCACCGATCCAGAAGAATTTGGAAAATTCAATACAAATGTTCCACAATTTAATGAGCCTCCAGCTAGTGGCGGTTCTGTATACTTATTTGAAAAAGAAAGTGGAACTTGGAATTTAATTCAAGAGCTAAAATCTCCTACTTTAAATACTGATATTGCAGTAGATCACTTTGGAAAATCTGTTGACATTAGCAAAAACGGTGAAGTTATTATTGTAGGCTCTCCATATATAGATGAAGCTGTTTCAATATACGAATATGACTACTCAGAAAAAGATAGACTTTATAGTAATGTAGAAAGTTGGATTGATTACCATGTATCTCAAGGTACAAATGACGACGTTTATCCTAATCTTAAATTTAATTTAGACGCATTAAAGCTTAACTTCCCTGAAGACGAAGATCATGAAAACGCTTTTAGGTCTATATATACATTGTTATCTAAAGATCAAAAGTATTTCTACAGAACTGATAAAGATTTTTGGTCTAACAGCACCATACAAGAATATAAAAAGATATATGAATATAAATATTCTGACATATCTTATGAAGGCACTTACAAAAAGATTTTAGAAAAGTTTGCACCTACTTCCCGAATGGGCTATAGCGTTGCTATTAATGAGTCAGGAACATCTTTCGCTGTTGGTTGCCCAACAGATAGTTTAGATGAGTCTGATGACTCTAACGCTTATTATCATCCTACTAATTCTGGTCAAATTCTATGGCCCTCTCATGTCAATGCTGGTGCTGTCAGAGTGTTTGACGCTAGGAAATATTTTCCTCATTCTAAAGTTGTAGAATACAGAAAGTTTGGTAATGCTACTACTAAGTTTATTCCAGAAAATTCAGAAGGTTTCTATCCACATTATTCTGGTATTTATGAAGATATAGATAAGAAATTTATTATAACTGATTTTAATGATTTTGAGATACCGGAAGACGCTGGCGTATTGTTTATTATTTGCCCAGAGATCAATTTTGTTAATATCTCTGTTATGAGTAGAATTCAAAAGTGGCTTTCTTTAGGAGATAGAAATTTAATTTTGGTTGGTAATAATTCTACCTTTGAACAACAAGGAGCTTACTTTGAGTCTAATAATATTATTAATAACATTTTAGATTATTTAGACTCTTCCATGAAACTAGCTCCAGCTATCGGAGTAGAAAGATCTTTATTAAACTCTGAGACATGCAAAGATATACCAAATATCATACCCGTAGATCCACCACAAAACTCAATTAAATCATATATTGATAGTTCATCATCTATGTTTGGCAGGGGAGTTGCCAACATTGTTGCTAATACTCCAAATGTTCCTAATGACAGTGATTATTTTGCCAACGTTAATCAGGTCATGTATGAAGAATATACATGTGATTCATATTACACTCAACATAATAACTATTGTTCTCCACCACTTAGGATGGGAGAAGATTTGCGAGCGTCTTGGAGTGATGAAAATGGCTTAAGAAACTGGCCCAATTTGTTTAATGATGTTTTTCTTGGATCTAGAGAGCCACCCGTTCCATTGCTGTCGGCAGCAGAAGTTAAAGAACCATTTGATTTGACTATACCGGCAGTGCCTGCGAGGTCTGGTCTATTTACTGTATTTGATAGTATACAAACAGATGTAGCTCCAGTTTTTGGGAATATTATAAACCCAGATGTTAAAGACATTCTTTGGACTAGTGATGAAAATAATTACCTAGATCTAAATATCAACATAGGAAACAATTCTAATCCTAAACGATTCTTTGATCCAAGTGAAAAGTTTTTTGTTAACCCAGTACTACAATCAGAAGCCTCCAATGGCGTAGAAACAATTAAGACTGACACAGAGGTTGAAAGCGCCGCTCACTTTGCTTCTGAAGAAAATTATCCTAATACCAAATCTTCTGTCTTTTTGATTTCTTCTTTAAGAGCAGAACTGTTAGACAAATTATATTCTGGTGGCGATAGAAATATTAACTTTTACTTTAATATCGTTGCTAAAAATCAGTTTGGCAATTCTAACATTGCACAACTTAATGCTTTCTCTGGGCGATCTAACTTCACTGATGCTATTGCGGGATCAGCTCTGGAGTTAATATTTACTAATAATGGAAATAACGTTAACACCAATGTAAGCATGTCGCAATTAATAAACGGTAATGCTCAAGGGCAACGTTATCATGTTTGTTGGGTAGCCAATCCATTGAATGTCCCCACGCAAGAAGAAATAGGAACACTTAAAACGTGGCTATCTACCAACAACAAAAAATTAATAATCACTTACGACAATTCTGACTCTGCTCACGTTGCTAAAGTTTTGTGTGAAGCTCTAGACTTAACAATGAGTCCTTTGTATTTGCCTCAAAGAAAGAGATTTGCTAATAATAGACGCGACCTGCCTAGCAATAGTAGATTTTATTCTGGCAGAGGAAATCAAAAACGATTTGTTAATATTTCTGATAATCATTTCGTCAGAAATGGCTTTAACTCTCAGCGTGATTCTATATCAAAACTAACAGTAGATGTTGCGAGAGATACTTTCATTCCAATTTCTTTGGGGGCAGCTTCCTCTGTCGCCTCAGTTAATCATGGAATTAGTGATGATAAATATATTGACGTTGGCTTTCACTTTATTAAGTCTGGTACTTGTAAAGTAGATTTTGCAGTGCAGCCCAATACTGCTTACAGGGTCTTCTTTGAGGCGATAGCTTTCTCTAACATTGAAACAGAAAGTCTTAAAATTTACATTACTAATTGTAGTGCTGCTGCTAGCTTTGGAGTAGCATCTACACCTCCTAGTCAAAACATACTTAATTGGAATAATGACAATGATTTCAATTCTGTTTTTGAGGGTCCAGTTGGCATCATAGGTAACATAAAACATCAGAAAAAGTTTAGAAACACAGAATCGTTTGAGTTTAAGACTTTGCCGGGAGTTGATCATGTTTCTATTTACATAGAAGGTAATAATCCCAGAATATCTTCTTCTGACTCGTCCTTACTTCCAAGTACTTTGGCTCTGTCTAGTATATCTGGGTGTGCCATATCTATAGATGAAGCAAATGTTTTTGAAAAAGTGCCAAGATATGAATGGAGAGTGATTACTCAATCTCAACCAGCAGAAACAGTAACTGTAACTTTTGACGAGCCAATACCATTTACTTCTGATAGTTCTAACAACTGCCCTACGGATGAATGTAGAGAAATATTTAAGGGTACTCAAATAGAAGATGGTCCCGTAGTTGTAGCTCAAGAAATTTATTATGGAGGAGATCACTCTGAGGGTATTAACAGGTCAAGAATAACCGTTATTTCTGACGCTGATTTGATACAAGGTGATTGCATATTTGATCAAGATGGTAAGCTTAGATCATCTCACAAAGATTTCATCACTAGCTTATATCCAGACACAGTATTCCCAAGTAATATTAATGCAAGAATATTTGATACTAACCAGAAGATTGTTTCTATGGAGCGTGGAAGTCCCTCTCGTTATTACAATGCTGTTGGTTATTCTGATTTAGTTGGTAGATTTGTGCAAGATCAAGGCACTCCTTCTTCTGGATTGTTAATGCAAAACTTTAGAGACGTTCCAGACACATCTATCTCTAGAGCTGAAACTATTACCGATGCTAATGAGACTTCTATATTTTCGGCTTTTATTGATAGTCAAGATTATTTTAGCAGCAACTCTAAATTTAATCAGAACTTCAGTGGAACTTTATATTCTGACGCTAGCATTCTTGGGGGTATGCCAGAAGTAATGAAAGATCATGGAGTAGACTTCCTAGACTTCAGAACTTTTCCATCTGGATATCCCGGCGATTTATTTGGACATTCGTTGGCATACTACAACGGTCACTTGGTAATTGGCGCTCCTTTTGCTGCGTATGACAGATCTTATATCACTCCTTGGGCTGAAGTTTCTGGCAATACATCGCAGTATGAACACCCAAGTGGAATAGTTTTAAGCAAGTACGGAGGCGCAGGATCTGTCTACATTTATAACAACACTGGTAACGGCAGTACCCCGTTTGGTAATACTATTGATTGGGCACTTACTCAAAAGATTAGACCTGATACAATCAATGTTGGTCAAGATGTTGAGAGCGTATCTGCTGGCTTACTAGACGAAGCACTTGGTCAGAATAATTACGATCTTGATTTCTTATTAGAGCATTCTCCTATACCAGACAAGTTTGGTTATTCTGTAGACTTGCATGGGGATGTTATAGCCGTTGGCGCTCCCGGTCACGATTACTCTGTTGAAATAGAAACCACTATTGAAGGAGCTTTTGCTGAAAGATTTTTCAACTTTGAATTTGATATTGTTAAAAGAATTGGAAAAGACTTGGGAGATCCAGAAACGAGATTACTCTTAGGTATAGCGAGTGGCGTCTTAAATAATGGAGCAATATTTACTTTTGAAAATAGATTTGGTAACAAGATATCTAATTTAAGAAATTGGGAGTATGTAGAAAAGTTATTGCCTCAAGGTCATAGCGCTAGAGTACAGCAAACGGTTGCTGCTTCTGGCACGGAGAATGAAAACTTTGGTGAAGCATTGTCTATATACAGAGCTAAGAGAAGAGATGCTGATTACACCGTAGCTATTGGAACTCCATATCACAAGTTTGCTACTAGCGGTAATCACATTACTCCAGAACCATTATCAGAGGCTGGAGCAGCTACAACGTTTGACGCCATGTTAAGAATAAACAGAGCTTTCTCTCCTGCGACGGGTACTGGGGCGTTTATAGACTCCAGAGTTTACGGAATGAAAGGATACGATGTTGATTTATACATAGATAATACAGATTTAGACTCTGAGTACTACGCTAATGGAATAGTATATTCTAATAATCAGGGCGAAATATTTGTAGAAGCTTCTGGTCAAGACTTAAACTCTGAAGGGTTTTCAATCCATAGGCCGTATATACAGTCTGTTCTCGGCTCTAGACATAAATTTCAAGGAGAGGAAGAAAATGGTAATCTATCATTATATACCTTCGCTGTTATAGGAAAAGACATTACGGAAATGCCATTGTACCTATTGGGTGCAAGCGAGGCAAATGTGTATAATAGTTTAGGAATATTTGTCAATGCTATGGGCTTAGAAAATCAAAATACTCTGCCTTTATTTGTTACCACTGGAACAGGAACTCAGATAGACGATGATGAATTTAGCATGTTTGTTAGTGGAGTCGGAATCCCTAGCGACCAACTTAACTTAATTACTTTCGGATGGTAAAATTATGTCTAATTTAATAAAAACTACTTCAACTTCTCCCACAAATCCTACCTATAGGATTAAAACCACTAGTGGAAATTATAAGTATTTAGAGCCAGAGCCAACCATACAGTTTTCTAGTTCTGCGGTTGTTCAAGGAAGTCATGCTCTAGGCTACGAACACAATGTTACCTTGACTTGCTATGCAACTCCACCATCTGGCACTGGAGCTACTAAAGCGCAACAGTTGTTAAGTAATATAAGTTCTCTCGATGATTTCTTTACAGGTGAGGCTGATCAGTTTGAAATTTTGGGAGGCGCATCGGCTACCTACCCACTGTATACTTGGAAAGTTTTGAATCCCACAATTTCTACTGAAGATAGTAATTTTTATAACTTAGTCAAATTCACTATCAACTTTACAGGCTTTACACCTCAACGCGGTGGAGCCGTGTCGGGAGTGGTTCGTGAGTACGATGGTACTACAGATTTTCAGAATGTACATATACAATCTTTTTCTGACACGTTTGATTATCAACCAGACGACTCGCTGGGCTTTGCACACGACGACCCTACCGCTAAAGCTTATAGATTTACAAGGACCGTATCTGCTACAGCTAGACCAGCAAGTAGCGCCGCTCTTAATCGCACGAGTACTTTTGCGTCTAATTCTGTAAGTGGAGCTAAAACTTTTGTAGAATCTAGACTGCAATATGATGGGACTAGTCTCTCCAAACACGAAATAGATGATGGCTTTCGATATGGTGCAGGTATCAGTTTATTTAATATGCAAAGATCTGTTAACTATGATCTAGCTAACCTGACCTATAGTGTCACTGTAAATGGAATCTATGCTAGCGGTACTGCTGGGGGTATTACGCAAAAAGGAGCTTTTGAAACTTTTAATACCACAGTCACCAAAGAGGCCAATAGTTCTTTGGTTAATGTAACCATAGATGGTAAGTTAGTTGGGTATGTTGCTAACACAGTAAACAATAGTTTAAACAATGTAAATGCGGCTGCTACCGAAGGCGCTATGAGCAAGCTCAGTAATATATCCAATGGAAATTATGGCTATGGATCAATTATTTTTAGAAGAGCGCAATTTGCTGCTGGCGTACCTCTTAATTCTTCTCCACAATCTGTTAGTATCGCTGATAGCACACTGGCTGATAATACAATATCATACAATGTAACTTATGACAATAGGGCTGGGCCTTTGATACAGGGAGCTATATCTGAATCTATCACGGTTAATGATTCATATCCTACAGACGTTTATGCGTCAATACAAGTAATGGGAAAAAGAAGTGGGCCTGTTTTTCAGTATATGAATACTTCCACACCATACGAAAGAGATGTAAGTATAGAAATACAAATGGATCATATGAAGATTGCTAATACTTTAGATGGAGGTCAACTAATGAGTTATAGCCCATCTATAGATAGTAATACAAGAAATCAAATTAATGGTTTAATTAATAGCTTGAGTCCCAATGGTAGTTGGGGATATGTTATGCTCAAACAACTTAATGAGAGTTGGTCTCCAAAAGATGGCACATATTCTGCAAACATAGGATGGGTTTATAAGTAATGTCTACAACGACTTTAGCACCAGATTTTGCTGCTAAATATAATGATGCAAGATTTCCAGACGACGCTTTTTCTAGCGTAGATGGTGCTTCGTATGCTGTATTCAATGACTTATCTATGGCTAAGATTGATAAGTTCTTTCTTACGGATTTACTTCAGTCTAGCGGGAATCCAGAAGCCAGTGGCAATCGAAGAAAAGCCACGCTTATTAAAGATGAAACAGCTACATATTTTACAAATTTCAATCAAGCTTTTACATATTCTGGAGTTTTATACAGTGGCGTAAAAAGGGTAGCTGGTACGGCAATAAAAGAAGGCTTTTCTAATAGTGGCAACAAACTAGAAAATAGATATGAACAGCAGTTCATGCCTAATTATGACAGTGATGGTAGTACTTATACGGCAGACGTAAGTGGGTCTTTAACTACTTTTCAGATGCGAGGAAAGTTTTCAGACGCAACGACATTTGCTTCTGAGAAATTAGGCGCATCGGGAGTCGTTGAGTTTAAAAAATTATCATTCAAGGATGGTATTACTGAAAGCGCTTCTGGTAGTGTGGACATGTCATCTGGGGGATTAAGCGGGACAGTCACTCAAACAACTTATACAACATTTGATGAAGCTTTTGGTCAAAAAAATTCAACATACACTAACGGCAAAACAAAGTCTACTGACGTTACTGGTATAAGCTTTAATCCAGAGGGTGAATCCGTAGATTCTGGGTCGCCTACTGATAGTTTTGTACCGCCAACGGAAGAAACAGAAGATCCAGTAACTACCACCTCGTCGCCAACGTCAACAACCGCTGATCCAACAGGATAGATGGGAGAATTTTAATGACATATTCTGACCACAAAGACTCAAAAATAAAAGATATGAGCGGCCCTACGCTTACGGGATCTGAAGCAGACTTTAATGGCGCTAGATCTAGTGGATTATTTGTTCCAGAACAACAAAGTTTTTTAGGCGCTTCCATACAGTCTTTTAGCGTGCAGAACGGCGATGGCTCCACACCAGCTTCTTTAAATGTAGATTTAGTTGAAGATCCATCATTTAATAATTATGTCATAAGCAAGGATGGCCCCGGTGGATTTACATATGACCCATATCACAACGGGACAAGTGATCACTTCAACCCTCCAGCTGTTGGTATGCCAGTATTTTTTGTTTATGCCAATCCTAGAAAAACAATTGAAGAAGCATTTTATCCATCAAGCTATTCGTTACCTACTGGTGAATCTATTTTTAGATTTGGTGGAATCTTGCAAAGCTTCCATCAGACTAATTCTATTGGTGGTAGAACTTTTTCTGCTACAGTTCAAGACCCAAGGGAAATTTTGTCTAGTATATATTTAATACTTAATCATTCTGACGTTAAAGTGGGCGAACACGAAAACAATGTCTTTAATGTGTTTGGTTTTCTAGAACATAATCCCACGGACGCTACTCGTACAATGTTTGATGGCTATACAGCAAACTTGTTAACTAGAAGTCATGCGGGCGATCAGTTGGGTGGTGATGATATGTATTGGAAGGTAGATATACCTGCGTTAGATCCAGCTAAAGGTGAAAGGCAGTTTACAAAATATTTTGAGAGTTTAGGTTATACTAATAAATTTCCTATCACTGGAACTGCAATGTCTAGAAGAGGATCTTACGGTATACCTTACTACAGAGTCATGCAAGGGTTAGCGGCTATGAGCGGCTCACTTCCAAGCGAAGATGAGTATGGCAATTTTTCAGGTGGTATATATTATAGAGGCTTGAGTTATTCAATAGACTTTTTCAATCTTCCAGAATTAGCACCCCTATATTGTTTTGATCAAGATAACACGGACTTGCTTTCATTCATTCTAGAAGTTGCAGAAGCTTCTGGTAGTGAAATTTCTATTAGTTTGTCTCCATCAAAGACTAGCACTTCTGCTAATCCAATTGGGGGAATAATTAACATATCATTTATTGATAGGTCTATGGAGAGTTCTGTAGGGGGCATAAGGTCATTCATTAAAAATAATGTTCCACAATCCAAAGATTTAGTTACTGGTTATGGGACTGAAGCTTCTCAATTTAGCCAATCTGAAAAAGAAGATATAGGATATGAAGCCACAAACCCAAACACTGGGAAGATTATATTTGGAGGTAATAGAGTAGATTTATATGCCTTCACTTCCAATCACGACGATGGAAGATTTAATGCTCTTCAGAACGAGCAAGTTGCTGGAGGCGGTCAGGTTTTCAGTAATCAAATAGAACCTTTCTATGGCACATTGTCTAACAATGTCGTTGTTCCTACTCGTGGTAAAGGTTTATACAAACAAGTACTTTTAGATTCTAGTGGCTTGGGTGCTTTTGGAGTGGGAAATTATTATGTTACAACAGAGGTAGAGCTTAGGTATGCTGCTAAAGGTTTTAAGGCTTGGAAAAATTTTCTAGAATTTTTTAATAGCAAATACTTAGAAAAATTATGCCTAGACCCAAGATCTAGATACCAAGATATAATGGTGGGTGGAGATGTAGAAAACTTAAAGTTATCGGATTCAGATGGCGAATCCACTAGAGGACTTAAGGTTCCTAGATGTTTATTTACTAACGATACCGGCTTTAAGGATGGAAAACCTAAAAATCCTTGTTCCCCACCGTATGGCTTTCCTTTATACTATGGAAGAGCAGCAGCTATAGGATTAAGTTTGGAAGATATTGTTGATCCTAGATTTAAAGCTTTGACTGATATAGAATTTCTCAGGGGTACTAGCGGTGACAATATACAAAAAGTAGTCAATGTTCTCATAGACAAGTACAGACAACTCAAGAACATGAGAAAGATTACTAAAGCAGAAAAAGACCTTTTGGCTAGTCTAGAGGAGGGTAATGTTAATAGTGATTATTTAACTAAGGCAGCAGAGTCATTGAGGTCTCAGGTTTACACGGGAGGTAACGCTAAAGATAAAAAAAATAGAAAAGAAAATGTCCAAAAGATATTCAACTTTGTTAGGTCAGTTGCCACAGAATGTTATGGTAAAAAATATTTAGTTAGAATTCCTACTAAACCTAATTATAATTTTGAAACCGATGATGAAGCAGGCGTTACACTTAACGGAGAGAAAAATCTTTACCTAAAAGGTTATTTTGGTTTTAAGGCAAGGAAAGCAATCCCTAGCGCAGAAGAAACGGTAGAGGGATCTTTTGTTGCTACCTCTAATGATCCCAACGTGTCTGTCTCGCAAGCTAAATATCACAGAGCTTTAGTTACTAATTACAACCCAATAGACAATGCATTTGCCCATAACTTCACGCCCAACCCAGCTGGTGGATTCTTGACTCAGACTGCTTATTCTAAAGCTTTGTTGTCAGCTTTAGTTCCGAAGGATTTGACTAGTTTTGGATCTAATCACAGAATTAAAGCATACGTTAGATACGATCACGCAGAGCATCTCAGCATAGGGTCAACCAAGTGTTACACTGAAAAAGTTCAACAGACTAGTGACGTTAACGACCTTAGAGATAAATCTATACCTAAAAAATTAGATAGTTTTGACAATTTTTCTGCTAGCGTTTCTGGCGAGACTATCGTGGCTTTCATGCCTGTAGAACTAGATGAAGCTTATTATTTTTGGCCTCAAACCATGTCTAGGAATGTTCAAAAATCCGGTAAAGCTAAAACCATTAAAACCGAATTAGTAGCTGACCCCATAGTTCCTGACGAAGAGGGAAAATTTCCAGAAGCAGCAAAATTCAAAACATATAAACGATATAAGCCATTATATCAAAACGACGGTAATAAAAATATAACAGACTTTCCAAGAAGTGATGATGGTAAAATAATGCCTTACCCAGACACGGCATATGCATACGCTCTAATAACAATGCCAGAATCGGTAACTGTAAAAAGAGATTCTATAAATGACATTCCGGTAAAGAATAATTTTGACGCTGCAACTTATCTTAACACTTTTGGTGACGATGCAGATCTTAACACTGTTAGTCATGTGCAAATAAACAAGAGGCTGGATTTAGCTGGACAAGGTGCTAGTCTTACCTTCTATAATCCAAATAGATTATTTAGTGCGCCACCATCTATACCTCCAGATATTGTAGTTCTGCCTATAGAAAACGAACAAGCTTGCTATGGCCCTTGGTATACGGGGCCAGTAAGAACAAAAAATTCACAAACAAAAGAGTATGAATACAAGATAATAAAAAATGCAGGAGGTAGTGTAGATATAGAAATGGACGAATCATTAACTCCTTGGAATTTTGGTTCTTACGAATTGATGAACACCGCTGGCGCTTCTAGGTCTGAAATTATGAACACTTTGTACTTTGCCTCAGAGAAGGGTTCTGTTACTTTTCCGGGCTTACCTTTAGGACTGTTCGACATAGGCAACGTAGCAAATTCTGCTGGACCGATACTAGACAGTGTTAGTTTTGACGTTGGTGTAGGTGGAGTGCATACAAGTTACAGGTTTCAAACTCACACTAGAAGTTTTGGAACGTTAAAAAAACAACAACAAAAATCTTTAGATTTACTTAAACGTAATAGCCTTAAGATTGGGAAAGAAAATTTTCAGCTATACGCCAAGGGTTTAGTTAAATCAAAGTTCAGTGGTGGACTTCCAAAAGGCACTGTTAAGCCATATGAATCTTTTTACGAGCCAGCCTCTGACTACCCACACGACACTAGAATGTCTGGATTTTCTAAGTTGACAAGTCCTTCACACCCACGAGATGATTCCAAAATAGAGTTTGCTCAACAGGCTTCAACAATGTCGTCTGAAGCAATGCAGGAATCTGCTGACGCCACTTCTGATGTTACGTCTCATGCTCGGGATTTTTACAATACAGCAATTGAACAATCTTCTGATGGTCAAATTGCGGTATCTATGGAGCCTCACGCTAACTTGCCATCTGTAGAAAATGCAGATCAGGAAGCTTTGGCTAATTTATACAATCAACCTACAGATGAATATAATTTAGGGGACCATCAAATAACTTTTTGGTCTTAATTTTGGAGGAATTCACATGTCGAGTAGAGGAAATTTTTATAGTTCAGTCGCGGAGAATCATCAGTTTGTAACTAATGATCCAATACTGTTGCACTATGGGGCGGGAAGCTTTACGCTTAAAAGCATAAAGGACGTTCTGAAGGCTATACGATCCGATGGCGAAAACATATCTGATGAAGAATTTTACACAAGTTATATTCTTGGTAAAGGAGATAAAGATTTAGAAGTAGACATTTTATTCGCTTCAGCTAACACTAATCAGTGGTTTGGGTCTGAGTTTTCCCCAACTAGCAACAGCAGTTCTACTATCACCAAATCGTTTGAAGAGGTAAAATCATTAATAACAACATTTGAAGAAAAAATTGAGGACTTAGTTTTAGTAGTGCCTAAAGAAGAAAAAGACGAACAAAGGGATAAAGCCAAAAGTGCTAAAGAGTGGATTGATCAAAATATAAACGTATTTAAAAATGGTAAAGATTCCTATCTTGAATTGTCTGGCACTATTTTTTACGATGCAGTAACAGATGGTAAGAATACTACTAAGAAATATTATACGAGATTGTATTTTTCAATGCCCGGAGAAAGAAAGAACGAGAGGGTTATAGCGCAAAAAGGAAAAATGGTTATGTCTAGCGTGGGTACTAGAGCTACTGGCTCTAAGTATTCTTTTGGAAAAAGCCATAGAATTACTTCTGGTTCTCCCGCCGCCGATGGAGCTACAAGACATGCTGGACTTTTTGTTCCACCCAACAGTAATGATGGTTCAAGTGTTGATGATCTTGCGTCTGGACCAATCAGATTATCGTATAATGATGGTTTAGGAATGTGGGAGTCTTCTCAGACTATATTAGCTAGATTACTAACCAACGTTCCCTCCGCTGTTAACAAACCATTCCAAATACCAGAAGAAAATGGTGAGGTATTAAAGAACGAAGAGGACGCAGCTTTGTTTTACGACAAGGGTTCAAAGTACTATACTGGAAACTTTACTACGGGATTGGCTGTCCCAGTGTCTTGTCAGAACAGAAACCCACACCTTTTTGGTCCCAATATCATTCTAGATGAATATGGCGATAAACGTGTAGAAAAAATTAGAGTAGTGAATAGGACTGAAAAAGAGTTTTCAGGTGGAACTATTGTGTTGTGTACACTCATTGGAGCTGAATGGGTTGTGCATGAGTTTGGAAAATCTGGGGCTGGTCTACCTACTCAGCTTGGCCCTTGGACTTTCTCCAAATTCATTGCCAATTCAGATCATTATTTTAGAGACAAGGATGGTACTGACCCCCTGTGGGACATTAATAGGTATGAGGAAAAAGCTAGAGCTAAATGGTACAATGATTGGGTAACAGCCGTGGCTGACGGTTCAGAGTCTCATTTGAGCTTTCACGATATTGCAGCAATTTCTACAGACAATGGAGCGGAAAGTGTTTCATTCAATCCTAGCTGTGGGTATCAAACTTGTACATCATTTGATTCAGCAGATTTCTTCGCTTCAGGAGTTATTAATATAGATCAGGCCATAGATAACAGCGTAGGCTTTCCAGTTGGTGATGATTTACCATTGTTTTGGGGGCCAGTACTTCCAGATGGCTACAACTCTAGGGCGCCAAGCGTTGGGGAGGCTGGAGCAAAGTTTGGGGTTAACAAAGATTTATACTTTCACTCCACCAAGTTTAAAGACACAATGAACATCCCCGCTGACATGGCAGTGAATGGTCCATATAGCGATGACTATAATACATCTCCAATATTACCTATAGATTATTGGCAAGAAAAAATAAGTAATGGTGGCAGTCTGTACGATAACGCACTTGCCTATAGATCTGAAATATACAACTCTCCCACATATATAAATGGTTTTGGATATCAACCTAAAAATCCAAATAGAATCCAGTTTTCTCCTTTGACTTTTGAAATGGTAATAAACACAGATGAAGACAGGGGTGGAGATACAGATAAGGATGACATATATAACTATATGAGAGAAGAGTATGGTAGCGATATGTTCGGAAAGATGTTTGACAGATACAGTTGTGTCACAAAGCAGGGCAAACAAATACAGTATGATAAAAAAATTACAAAAAGACCTTTATCAATGCCTTATGGAACTTGGTTTACTCTGTTTGAGCAAGAAAATGAGCCTTACGAGGGACTGAATTTATTCGCAGTTACCGCTGGTATTAACAGATTCTCTCGTCCCGGCGGTGGAGCATTAAACATCGAAGTAAACCAACACTTTGGATGCCAGCAAGCCCGCACAGTTTCAGGTTTTCAAAACGCTACTTTCAACAGTGTAATGGCTGTCTTTGGAATTGCCACCGGGACTTCAGCAGTAGCGGGAGGAACAAGAGGTTTTCCTCAGTGGGGTAGTGTTACCGATAAATATAACACAGCTGGAACCACAGCATTACACTGTAGAGTATTTGACGCTTGGCCTCATGAAGACACGATTTGGGACACAAGGTTTTTCTCTGCCTTACATTTTAATCCTACTATTGAAGATGAAGATGGTCTTACTAGCGTAGATTTTAGAGTGCCTACATTGTCTGGTGGTGGATTTCCATCAGACGGAACAGCCGTAACAAGTAGCAACGTAGGAGAATACCTAGATAGAAATGATTGGACTTATGACACCATACGACGAGGAAAACTTCTTACTAATGGTGGATTTAAATATAATAAATTAACTATTGGTTTAGATCCTAGCAGCGTAGTAATAGCCAAAGCGGGCGAGACTGCGGTTGGAGGTAATGCTGAAAGTATTAGTTCTAAATTTAAGTTCACAGTACAAGTCAGTGAAGCAGGGGCTGTCACAGGTATACTTGCTAATCATTATGATGCGCTAGGAGAGAGAATGGATGGTGAAGATTTAGAGGCAGACGCATTCTCTGGGGTATATGTTGACGAAGAAGGAACGTCATACACTGGATACATTCTTAGATATGCAGATGCTGTATTAATATTTCAGGGCAAAGTTAGATTAGTTAAAAAGCAAGATACTGGCCCGATTCAACACGGTGGAGTTGTTCGATGCACCAGTAGCAGCAACAACGGGGATGAAACTGTAACAGGCGTTCAGTCCTCAGAAATAGGCTTAAACCCAAATGATACAGGTCAATATGACGCTTATTTCTTCTTCCATAATGATATTTCACACACTTATCAGGATAGCAGATGGGACCCTTTCATGTCACCCGGATTACAGTACATTATAGCTAATATTAGCTAATTTAGTGTATATTCTAATGTTTCATACTTTTAAAATGGAGATTTTATAATGGCAGCTACAATTACATTTCGTGCCAACGAGCAAGGAGAACCAGCTAATAATGACTCAGTTGTTATTAACCATACTGGCGCAGGAGCGGCCCAGCAGGGTATTGGCTTCTATGGTTTGGACTTTGGGCTTTCCGTTCCTGTAGGTTCTGTTCAAGACACTACATTTGTCACATCACCAGACGGTACAGATCAAGGCATACGACTCAACAATACAGCTAAAGTGACTGATGGAGACTCAAATGTTCCCGGCACTGTAAAAGTTGGATCTAGTACTATTAACTTAGATAAGTTACCTAATTACTTATGCCCACTTAATATTAGATTTAATAATCCTGATCCAGTGAGAGTGCAAGAATGCAAGCTGAGAATCTTTAGTAAAAATTCTACTATCGACAATCCCGCTAGTGGTGTTACAACCTATGTTTACGAAGCTAGACATCCAGCTAGCCAAGAGACTGTAACAAACTTAAACCTCAGAGGTAGATCAGATGACTCTTGGGTAGAATTTAGCCCAGCCAGCGCTTCAGTTTCTGACATGGTTATGACTCCATCGCCCGGAGCATCTGGAGTTAACACGGACGATCAAGATACCGATGCAGCTCTTGGATATAGTAGTTCAGACGGGATTACTCACGTATCAACTCAACACGATTGGTATGTAGCCTTGAGCGCAGAACCAGAGTCAATTGGTAGCAAAACAGATTATGCACTGTATTTTACTTTAGAATATCTATCGTAAAACATTTTTTAGGTATGAACAAAAGATAGCTACCCACCCCTTTCGGGGTAGGTAGCTTTTTCTTTATTCGTTGGTCTTCGTCTTTGGGTTCCATTTAACCCAACCATTATCGGGAAGCCAATCGTCTCCATCCTTGCGTTTAGGGAATAGACCTCCACCCTTCTTCATTGAACCAAATGCCAACTTAGCACCACAGTCCATGCAACGCAATTCAAAATACTCGTTCTCGTCTACAGTCCTTACAACAAATTTGATATTTTCTGATCCACACTTTCCACACTTAGCTTCCTCAAATACTTCTTGAAATCTTGCAATTTGAGTAAACAGTTCTCTCTGTGTATCTGCATCAAACTCCGCTGTAATTCTTTTACTTGCTGTCGTATAACTAATCTTCATTGTGATCTCCACTCTTCTTTGTATCCAACGATATCACTTGGGATTGAACTCTTGTCACGTTGATATTCATTGAGACGATCAATGATATCGCTAGCGACCTTCTTAGAAACTTTCTTAGTCTGACTCACCTTAAACACATCCTTAAATAGTCTTCCTCCATCTACGTTCAGTTGCTTACACTTAATGTCAATAAAGTTGCACTGAGCGTCACTCATCCTTCCTGTGTCATCAAATTCTCCAGCACTGCTATTATTTTGCTTAGAGATATCGCGCACAATTTTAGCAGTATCCTTTTTAGTAAGTTCTTCTGCCGCTACGCCCTTGATCTTTAACACTTTGCGTAAAGCTCTAGCCTCTGCTCTAGTACTGGCAATAGCCACAGCAAATGCACAAAACATATCGTCCGTATTACCCTCCCAAGAATCTGCTACTTCTGAACACTTCAGACCGCTAGCAAATTCTATAGTAAATATGACCGTAGCTCTACCGTGATGATCGTCACGATCTGTGGGTTTTACCCACGTTGGACCACTAAAAGCCATTGGCCCCAAAACAAGCTCAGACACTCTTCTAAGCCCTGTTACGAGAGGATGACCATTTACTAGTTCATCTTCCTGAAACAGCGTCATGGCGTAATCATGCCACTCTGGGGACAACATAGAAGGGGCGTCTTCTAAAATTACGTTTTTGACTGACGTATCAGTATTTGATGGTGTTTGCAATTCTTCTACTCCTGCGAAAAGGTTTTCTTCTGTCTCAATCATTATAGTCCTTTCATGCTTCAATTTCAATATATCTATCCGACTTTTTAGGAAATTTTGCGCTAATTGAATTTATCACACTTAACAGATTAGTCTTTAGTTTATCCTGTTTGTCTAGAGACAAGGAATCTGAAAGTATCTTCACTCTTATTATAGCAAAACCCTTGCTTAAAATCAACCCTGTTTTTTGTTCGTCTGACTTAATTTGTTTTTGTAGCTTCTCTTGCCCCCATATTGGCAGAAAATGAGAAGGACCATCTATCTCTAAAATAGATTTTACTTCTGGGAAATACATATCTATTTCCAAATTATTATTAGGTATCAAATTCTTTTTATGCTTCTCGACAACTAGTCCGGCTTTAGTAAATTCTGTATATAAAAACTTCTCCAACTTAGATCCTTCCTTGCCTGCATTTTGTATAGCCTTGATAGCTCTACTTCTCATGTTTTGTTTTTGCTTTTCATCTAAAGAATCCCATCTCTCCCTTGATGCCTCTACATACTCTTGATATTTTTCAGGACTCATTTCAGACCAAGCTTTTTGCCTACCCCTACTTATTTTTAGTCTTTCATCTTTGGTCCTAGTTTTTCCAAGCGTGGGTATTTTAGACTTACCAGTTTCCAAGGCGTTTTTTTGTGCTTGGCTTTTTGTTTTCATTTGTATGCCGTGCTTTAATAATATTCTTCGTACTTTGTTTGGATAAGTCTTTAGCTCTTTTGCTATGTCGTAAGTACTTTTCTTCTCTTGAGTATATAGTCTGATTATTTCTTTTTCATTCATTTGAAAGTTCCTGTATAAACTGATTAAAGAGTTCGTATGTGTTTATTACTATATTTTTACCAAACAGTCTTTGATATTGATTTTTGTTCTCTTCTTTGGCTACCAAATTAAACTTCTCGCAATTACTTAGAATATGCAATAGATTACCTTTATAATTTTTATCATTATCTATGGCATAAAAAACTTTTATATCACTTGCTATATTAAGTACTTCAAAAAGGTCTATATGATCAGTTACAATTAATGTCCCCTTATACCCCCACATACAAGAACTATTAATCATTGGTATACGAAGATCAGAAGACTTTTCCACAGCAGTGTCAAAAAACAAAAATGTATTCTGATAAACACTACTCGCTTCCTGTAAAATTTTGAGATTTTCTTTTTTAGAAATATCTGTATAAAAAGCTATGCTATTGTTTTTCATTGTATTGTTTGTCCCACGTTGTGTAAATCAGAAACTTGTGAGCATAATGTCTTTAGCCTGTTCTTTGGCATATGCTTATTCTCTAAAGCTTGCTTAACAGTATCTATATCATACTCCTGCTGGTTAGCGTAAGAAATATCTATCTCTGCTTTTACCACTTTTGATAATGACTCATTAATATCTTTAATTTTATTATCATCCTCTGAATCAAAATATACATGATTCCCAAAATACAACGAATTGAAAAACAGTTCGCTCATGCAATTGTGATTGATATCCCTAAATACAATTTTTTTATAGTTCTGCGCTATTTTGGCAAACTCCATAGTGCTTGTTTGTATGTCAGGCTCAGAATCATCATGAAATCCCATCATAGATATAAAGTGGTGAGACCCTTTGTATTTTTTTTTCTGATCTTTTTTATCAATAATAACTGCTGTATCTATATCAAAACTTTTTGGTTGTTTCTTGATGTTGCCATCTGCGCAGTTAGGAATATGCACAAAAGGAAAGCCGAAGTCTATTTCCTTGTGTGATTTATTTGTACTAAAAACTAAATGGCAACAGAGAGGATTCTCTTTTTTGCTCTGCTTGAGATAGCTTGCTGCCTTGTGTACGGACTCCATGTTTAAATAGTCCATATTTATTAAATGTTTAACCTGCCTATTACCTTGATTATATAGTATAATATTCTTTAAATCTCCACCCGCATTTATTATGGAATAGTCTGGTTTAAATTCATCGTATACTAAGAAAATGTTTTCTGTATTAGGAACCACTATGGATTCTGTATTTTCTAAATTAATTAAAATATTATGTAAATACAGTGGTTGTAAAAAAATAGATGAACTGTAATTTATAATAGAAAACTTCATGTTGTGTCCTTACCTAACTTTAATTTTTCTGATAGTCTTGTTTGCCTCTACTGGCTGTATGGATATCTTTTTATTTCCAACCAATAAGTTTACTATCTCGTACAATACCTTGTTCTTAAAATCTCTTGAGGCTAATGCTTTCCTGAACTCCACGGCAGAGTTTCCAGAGTGAATGTAAAATATTTCGCACCACTTTGAACCCATAGCGCCATAGCATATATATTCTATGGACATGTTTTTACCATCCAAGTTGACTCCTACATCTAAGTTAGTGCCATCACTCTTAGTAATCATGGCTTGACACTGTTTTAAGTCCATGTTTTTAAGATTGTTTCTGTCAAAAAATACGTTCCCATTAATAACCAATATATTGTCATTATTTGTATTATTCACAGCTAGTCTAAGCGATTCGCATAGTCCCGTTTCTTCATACATTACATTCTCTACACATCTAACATTCACATGCCTGTAGGATTTACTAATATAGCTTTGTATCTTTTGAGCCTCATATCCAGCGCTTATAATTATCTCTACATTTTCAAAAGCTTCTTGTATGCACTCAATGTGATGATCTACGATTTTTTTATTACTAGAGATGTTAATCATAGCTATATTCCCCATAGATTTCATTCTGGAAATAAAACTATGATATAGTAAAACTACCGTCACAAGCTTTTGTGAAGACTTTGTTTTACGAGTAGATGTAACGTATTTGATACTTGTCATATTTTTGTTGCTACTATGATGTAATTAGTATCTTCTAATACAGTGGAAATAATGCTAAGATTATTTTTACGTAAACTTTGCATCACCGTATTGCAGGGTAGAATAGTTTTCTTGTCTTTTATTGTGGCGTTGAAAATTTCAGAGTTTCTATGATCCACTACTTGTTTGCATAGTTCGTCTAGGTCAGTGTCTTCAAATATAGCCTTTCCTTCTTTGCGTAGTTTTAGTGCTACGTAGCTGATAACTTTGTGAGCCACAGATTCTTCTAAGTATGATAAAGTGTCTCCTATTAGGATTTCATCTATACTGTGATTTGGAATGTCTTGAACCTCTATATTATTTACATTTAGGTGTGTATAATCATCCCTGTTTTTGTTTTTATTTTCATCTGCAAATATTTGACATTTCATACTATATCCTTTACTGTTTTAAACAATGTGTTCCAACTGTCTATAAATTTGTTTTCTGAGAATTTTTCTATTACTGTATCTCTAGCGTTCTTACCAAGTTTCCTAGCTTTATCTGGATTACTAATCAAATGACGCAAATAACTTTTTAATTCTTCGGGATCGTTGGACAAAAATCCGTTGTAATCATTTTGTATAACTTCTGGTATTTCGCAGTTATCAGTTGATACAACGGCACAGCCGCAAGACATTGCCTCAAGTAACGATGTTGGTATGGGGCTATACTTGGTGGTATTAAAATATACAGAGCATTCATTGTATGAATCTACTAATTCTTGTACAGATCCAGCGGGTTCAGACAATCCATCTGTTTCTCCAACAAGTTTGTGACTTATGCTATCATCAATTACTTGTCTCCATAGGGAGAAGTTTAAACAATAATCTCTATTGATAAAGTCATTCGCTACAGTAAGAACTTGGTTTTTTCTTTCCTCCCCTTTGTCTGCAAAAGTATCACTATCTATACCATGAGGTATAACCAAACCTTTACTAACTCCCCAAGCTTGCTTAGAGTATTCTGTTATATATATGTTTGCGTTACCTACCATTTGATTTATTCTATTTATAATATTATCATTCATCATCTCTGGTATAGGCATTGTGTGTTCAAGAACTATAATTGGCACTCCAATTGCTGAGTTTATTCTTTTAGCTGCCTCGTATTGGTGGGTCATCCTAGATTGCACTAATATGATATCAAAATCTACATGCGGTGGAAATTTGCTGTAATTAAAAATATTGTAGTTTTCAGGAATAGGAGTTTGTTGTTTATTCCAGTTCTTGCCGCCATCAATGTATATGCTGTAAAAATTGTGATTTGTCTTACACAATTGGGTTTCATATCTTTCATGCGTTGGAAATGTTAATATGTTAAGAGCTTCATTTTCATTATTAGCTCTTTCAATTACGCTTCTGACCTTACTACTAAGCATTCAGTAACTCCTTCATTTTCTCACCCACTGATTCATAGCTATACCTTTGTCCTGCTTCTAGCCCCTCTTTTGCTTCATGAACTTGGTTTTCATAATAATCTTTCATAGCGCTAATGGCTATAGATTCATCAGGAATCGCCCAATATTCTCTTCCGTTATATAAATTTAAAACCGTTGGTTCGTTAGTTGAACACGGATTCATAATAACATCAACTTTCTTTCCAAGCTTTCTGTCTGACCCTATGAATTCTTTAGGTCCACCAAAATCGCTACATATTGGGTGATTACCCATACACATTGCGTCAAATGCAGGTATAGACCAAGCTTCTCCGTGAGAGAGCAAGACGAAACAATCACATGCTTTGTGTAATGATAAAATTTCTTTTTCTGACAAGTGTTCTGCAACTATTACTATTCTGGGGTATTCAAAATTATTATTGTACAATCTTAATTCAGACTGAACCTTATGATTTAATTTTTTAATTACATTAAACAAATCTTCTTTAGAGAGACCAGAAGAATGACATTTTAAAACTAGGGCAACTTTTTCTTTTCTAGTAAAAGCGCAGTAAAAACATTTGATAATTGATTCTATATTTTTTCTTTGACTAAAATCTGCAATAGTATAGAACTTATAGTGTGTATCTATTCCGTAGTTAGAAAAATCAAAATCTTCTAAATTGTCTAGGTTGTAACTATTAAGGTTGAATGCGTGGTGTACAACATCTACATTGTCGAAATTGCATTTCTCTAAATCCTTCTTGTTATCCAGACACGGAACCCAGACATCTGACATTAGGGAAAGATGTTTAAGCCAAGGGTGATGTTGTAAATTACTAGTTTCAAAAACAGTGTAGGCAATATTTTTCTTAAACTTATCTGTACTAACCATCATGTTAGGCAATACGTGTTGAATGCAGTAATCTACATTTTTAGTATCTCCTGTTTCTAAGTATTGTATTCTCTCTGGAATATTAGTTTTAGATGTCAATTTTATATTTCTACAGACTACATCTATTCCAACACTGTCTAGTGCTAATATCAAACCTTTAGCTGCGTTAGCCCATCCAGTGTTTTCTCCATAGTGTCCCACATATAAAACTTTCATTTATTTAAAACCTTTGCCCTTCTTTCCTCCCAAGCGTTTAAATGCCTTCGCCTATTCTTGCATTCATCATAGGCAAACTTTACATCCATAATAGCCTGTTCAATTTTTTTACCCATAGAGACCATTGAATCATCTTCATTAAAATAGCTTCCGACGATTTGAGATGTTCTATATCCATAATGTAAACTTTCCATCAATTCTGCCGCATAGTAAGATTGTAATCTTTCTGGCTCATGTGACACTTCAGTAAGTAACCAGTACACTATCTCCTTTATGCTTTTATCTTTAATCTCATCTGTTAAATCTGCTGGCTGATATGTTTGTGGTTTTGACTCCCAAGTGAGTTCAGTTGGTTGCACCTCTACGCTATCAAAGTAGTCTTCCCACACTTTTCCGCTTTTATCCCATTGAAAATGTTTTAAAAAGTTTTGCCTAGTTCTTTCGCCCACGCTTAACCTTTCCTCTTCGCTGAGATTAAAAAAATTAAAAAATATATCGCAAGCTTTATTGTTGTCGGGGACAGCTCTGTTGCATCCAGTTTCCATCTCTTTGTACAACGCTTTTGGCTCTATGGGCATACCCTCTAGTTGTTCCATGACAGACTCCATAGCGGAATAGTTAGTGGCAGCAACTGGGATTCCACATGCAGCGGCTTCGACTTGTGGTAGCCCAAATCCTTCGCAATTGGCATATTGAACATAAAGATCAAAAAGGTTGACTACTTGAGCCAACGCCTCATAAGAAAGACCGTCTTTAACATTAGACATGGAAGCATTGAATTTGCCACTAAAAGGAGATGATATTTTAGAACCACTAAATTGAGCTGGGAAGTGTCTACCTGTGTCTTTACAAACATATGTAAACATTACCTGAGATGATATGTTGTTTTCTATAAGTAGTTCTGGTATGTTCCATCCTGCATCTGGAAAGCAAGTGTGGCAGTAAAGAATGTATTCTTCAGGATTATCTACTCTATCCAAGAATTTCCTAAAAGCCTTGAATAGATCAGGATATAATTTACGTCTTTGGTTTCTCATTACAGTGCCAATAATTTTTACGTTTTCATCAATGCCAAAGTGTTTCTTAAGTTCTTTTTTGTTTTGTATTGGTTGATATGCTGGATGAGCAGAAGGTGGTGAACTGCCCAAGTAGTTGATGCGATTTGCTGATTGTTTTTTTAAAACCTCACCAGACCAGTTAGAGTAACTTAGACAGGCATCTGCTCTCGCGTACATATCTATCCACTCTCTTGCTTGTGGTGCAGCATCTACCGTTGGCATTAATATCCATTTAAAAAACTTTCGGTATGGAGATTTATCTATAAAATCAACCATCCAAAAATCTCTTATGTCACATACAATATCCGGCCTGAAATCTAGACATACAGGCTCAAAGCTAAATCCTCCAAATTGACCAAGGGCGTTGGACTTGTATTTTTTCATATTCTCTTCGTCGTTCGGGTGTGGTATTACTCCGTAAAACTTCCAAGGTGTATTAGCAGACCTTGGATCGTTCATATGTCCATAAGCCCCTAGTTCTGCTATTTCATACTTGCCGGTGTTATGTAGATAGCTCAGGATTTCTCTGGAATATGTTGCGTAGCCAGTGTTTAGAAATGTAGACTCTGTACAAAATAGTATTCTTTTTTTTCTCATTAATATTCTGCCTCGTCGCTGCAAATGTCAAATTCGTTAACTCGGAATACTACTTCGTCAGAATCCCTAGATTCATGCTTTGCAGATGCATGTATGGTAATTTTAGTTCCCTTTGTTGCTAATCTCTCTATGATTTCAGCCCCCGTGTGCCATGCTTCGCAATTGATATATGTTGGTATCCTAGCTTTTTCCCCAGTACTCTTGGTGGTCCTGTAGCTATATGCAACTATTGTAAATTCTGCCTTGACTATATTGTTAACCACAAAAGTGACTGGATTTTCTACTAAGTACCCAGTAAAACAACAGTGATTCATTTTTTCTCCTATCTTAGTATATTAGCTTGTACTCAAGAAAAGTACAACTCTATGTTTCAAAAATTTTATTCACGATGAAAGATGTGTCATTCTTGTTGACTTGACCACAGAAAACTAGATTATTACCTTCGTATAATATATACTTATACTTTTCCTTTGTCTTTGGGAATATAATAACGCTATCTAGTATTGATGTATCATCTTCTATGGTTAAAAAAGACATAGTTTTCCCCTTTGACTCGCCTTTCGTTATTTTGTAATCTGCTAATCTTTGTATGTTAGCTACAACACAGAGATTTTTCCCCTTTTTGCCATTTACTATTTGTTTGCAAGTGGTATCTGCCGCAGACTTGTCGGCAGTGTCTACTCTTGTAAGGGTCACTGGACACCCTAAAAATCTTGCTTCTTGTTCTATGATCCAACTGGGGCTATCTTCTAGGCTATAAGGCGGGTTTTGTATTAATTGTATTTCATTTTCCACTATTTGTTGTCTGTCTGCCTTGCTAGTTCCACCCCCATTTTTTCTAGTAGGTGCTAGACATACGAGTGCCTGTTCAAGACTTTTCCATTTACTGGACTCATAGTTCTTAGTTAACCAAGAGACTTCACCTTTAGTTAGCACTCTGAATATTTCGTACTCGTAAAGAGCAGCGTTTCTTGATATCGTATCTTTAAAGTCTCTAAAAAAACCAATTGAAGCTAGAGCCTTAAAAGAAGTTGAGCTAATTTTAGTAGAAAGATAGATGAGCATTTCAACCCAGCTAAATTTTGTTATTTTTTTTCCAAGCTCTTTTTCCGCAGCTTCAATAGAGCTTACAACTTTGTCTCCACTTACACCAGACAAAGACTTAATGTTTTTAATTCCAAAGTATATTTTGTTTCTTTTCGTGTTAAAGTCTAGTCCAAAATTAGCTACACTTGGAGTCCTTGTTTCAATGTCAAACAGTTTTGCTTCTGAAACTAATTCATATACTTCCTGTTGAGGATCTTGTTTTTCATTTGCATAAAATAAATACGACAAGAAGAACTCGTTAGTATTGTGTGCTTTTTCGTATGCGCTCCAGTAAGAACACACAGCGTAAGATATACTGTGAGATTTATTAAAAGCGTATCGAGCAGAAGCTTGAATCCAGCCAAAAATTTCTTCTGCCTCTTCTTTGTTGACCATCCCTACCTTTTTAGCTCCTTTAATAAACATTTTTTTTACTTTAGCCATTAAGTCAGCTTTCTTTTTACCAATAGCCTTGCGTAGTCCATCTGCTTCTTCTAGATTAAACCCAGCAATCTTTTGTGCAATACGCATAGATTGTTCTTGATATACTAATACTCCGTATGTGGGTAGAAGGATTTCTTCTAGTGATTCATGTAGATACGTAACCTCTTCACGACCGTGTTTACGGTCGATAAAGTGTTGTGTCATAGATTTCCCATCTACAAATGCTTTCAAGCAACCGGGGCGAATGATAGCTATTAATGCAGACAATTCCTCTATGTTGTTTGGTGCTAATTTTTTAGACCAAGCTTTTCCAAGATTACTTTCCAGCTGGAATACTCCCTTTGTCTTACCTTCTGCAAACAAATTCCAAGTATTCTTATCGTCGTATTTCATTAATTATTCTCTTGATTGATTCTAATTTAACAACAGCGGCTTTTTGAGACGATGCGGTGGTAGAGGTGGCAGACATGTCATGCACTAAGAACTGGTCTTTCTCCCCATGATTAAAAGCATTCTTTGGAAAAATTCCGCAGCAGCTTCTAAATTTACTACTTCTCATTAAAATAATTTGCCATAGTACTTGATCATTAATTTTAGTTTCTCTTCCAATCTTCATATAATATTTCATTATACTCCTAGTAGTTGGACTATTTTTAAATATAATAGATCCAGCATTAATATTCCAAAACATATTGGGGTCGCACTCATCAACACTAGAAAAAAGTATATCTCTCTTGCTTAACTTTGTAAAAACTCTGATGTCAATATTGAAGTCACATATTACTATGTCTACGTCCATAGACCAAATATAATCTATGTCACTCCTCTCATGCAACAGAGATGTTATCATTTCAAATTTGTCGTAGCAGTTGATAGCCACATCATCTATTAAATCATTCCTTCTAGATATATACTCTATATTATATTTATCAAAGTATTGTTGATTGTGAGCCGACGTTACGTTTTTAATTTCTTCGTAAGTTTTATTGTACGAATTAACTACAACTATTTTACTTGACATACAACTTTCCATTTGCAAACGCTTTATCTAGTTCAATTTCTTGATAAACTGCTCGATGAGTTTTCAGTAGCTTTATAAATATGTTAGCAGTATCTTTTACGTCCTGCAACGCATCGTGAGCATTTTCGGAACTTAACCCCATGCGATCTCTTAAGCTATCCATGCTTATGGATCTAATGCTGGGATCTCCCTCTGTCCACATATGCATATTATCCATAACGTCACACTTGTGAATTTTGCTGAACATTTTTTGCTGCTGTCTCGCGTCGTCGTAAGGTCCGTATTCTTTGCATAGCCTATTAATGATAATCATATCAAAGCCAATGATGTTAAAGCCTACGGGGATAGGATTAAAGAAAGGATCTTTTTTCCAATTGTATTTATCCACAAATGTGCAAAACTTTTTCCATACAGATTTGAGAGCAGGAGCTTTCGCTAAATCTTCTCTGTTTTTTCCTGTAACTTTGAGCGCCCCGTCTTCAATTGGATCTAGCCCAGCGGCAATTGCAGCTTCATCATTCAGGATAGGTCTAATCTCACTATTAAAAGTCCCCTTCATAGACAAGTTTCTACCGTCTAGCGCCAAAGCTGCGATTTGGGTAGGTTGTGTTTTGTGAGGGTTACGACTCCCTGTTTCAAAGTCAAATACAATGTAATCTCTATTTGCCATAATGTAATACCCCTAGTCCTTTTTCAATGTCATGTATAATAAACGGATACTTATCTGTGTTAATGGTTACTCCTTTGATTCTAAAATCATCCACAAGTATGTGCATGTTTCTTTGCGAAAATGTCATAATTTTTTCTAATTGATCTTCTGTTTCTTTTGGATCGTTGCTTCCGTCTAAATAATATATGTCAAACCCAGACTCAATAAAGTTTATTGCATCTCCGTGGTTTATGGTGTAATCATACCCAATAGAGCTTGCTACAAGGCTTGAGTTTGCTAGATGATCAACAGAAATATCACAAACAGTTAGATGTCCTCCATGTTTTTTTATATGTTTTCCAAAAGTAAAATCAGACCATCCAGATCCAATTTTGTATATGTACTTGTCTAGAGTCTCTATAGCTCCAACTTGAAATATTCTAGTTGACCTTTGATAATGAGCTACAACTTGTTTGAATACAACGTCTCTTGGCTCTTCAGCTTCTGAGTATTTTTTGATAATATCTAACATTTAATTTCCTTTATCTTCATTAGCTTGTCTAGAAGGTTAATCCCTAAAACGTCGAACTTTACATGACCTAGCGCTTCTAGGTCTGTCATCTCTAATCCTGCAATTCTTTCTGTTGAACCCTTCTGTGCTATCATTGGGCATACGTTTTTAAGTTTGTCTTTAGATATAACAACGCCCGCAGCGTGTTTACCTTGTGTTTTAAATGTACCCTCAATATTAATTGCTTGCTCAAAATACTCAGCATAGTCGCCTTCAAGCTTTCCTTTGTCGTTGATGTGGCAAAAATCTCTTAATTCATCTGACCTGTTCATCAATGACCAGCGTATGATAGATCGGTCTTCATCGTCCATGTCTGCTAGCTGATCAGATACGTCTGCTTCGTTTGGTATACTCTTTGTTATAGCATTCATCTCGCTAAAAGAACACGCCTCATTTATTCTTAACACTTCTTTTATTGCGCTGCGCCCCTGTAGTCTTCCAAAAGTTATCATCTGGCTAACATGTTCATTTCCATAAGTTGTTTTTAGATAATCTATAACATCATCTCGACGTTTACCGGGAACATCCATGTCAATATCTGGCAGAGATACATGACCACCAGTGTTACGACCAGCATTATAAAATCTTTCAAATAGTAAATCGTGTTCTACTGGATCAATCTTAGTAATGCCAATTAGATAGGATATTAAGCAGCCAGCAGCAGAACCTCGTCCCGGTCCAGCTAAACAGCCCATGTCTTCTTCTACATGTCTGATAATGTCTTGTACAATTAGGAAGTAACCAAACAAGTCTGCATCTTTAATCACTTGTAATTCTTTTCTAAATCTATCTCCATATACTTGTTGTTTATCTTTATCTTTACCTACCACTGGTTTTACAAGATCGGTGTATCCTTTACGCGCCATCTCTGTAAGATATTCTTCTTGGGTTTGATTGTGCGGACACATGAATTTAGGGAGCATAGGAGGACTGAGTATTTCATAGTCTTCACAAGAATTATATATATGCTCTAACTCTTTAGTAACCTTACCCTCTACAACACATTTATTGTCTTTAACAAAGTATTCTAATAAGTTTTTGTCCAAATCATTTTTACGTATCTTAGTTTGTATTTTAGGTAGTGTAGTTTTTAGAGCAGAGCATAGTAATACTCTATGTAATGCTGCATGTTCTTTTTTAGCATAATAAGATGGATTGATATTATCTTTAGGATTGGGTGATACAATAAGATTATTTCTACTTATAATGTCTTTAGCGATGTCTGTTGGCATATTACCGTTTGTGTCAGTCATTGATACCATCTGTATAAGATCATGCCAGCCATCCTTATTCTTGGCGTATACAGTAGTGTTATCAAATGAGCAACCAATGATGGGCTTGACGCCAACTTGCTTGCAAGCTTGATGGAAAGACACTGCGCCTGATATAGATTTATAATCTGTGATACCACACGCAGGATAATCATTGTCAACACAAACTTTTGCAAGTTCTTTTGGTTTTGAAAATCCTTTTAGTAAACTATAATGCGTAAAATTCTTCAATGGAAACCAGTTCATATTGTTTATAATTTCCTTCTATCAATTACAACTACAAAGTCGTCAAATCGTCTTTTTCCAGACTTAAGATCTACTAGATAGGCATATGGTTTGTGTTCCACTGGGACAGACTCTATGACCTCTTGAGCGTTATGATACCCAACTATGTCTTCTGTTATCCAAACGCCTTCACTAGATAGTACCATATCGCTTATAGAAATCAAATATTTTTGCTGTTTTACAGCATGAGAGCAATCTTCAATTACTAAATCAATGTCATTCTTATAATTGTTTTCTAACCACTGTTTAAACTCTAGAGCTTCTACGTCTCCATGATACACATCGTTGAGTAATGTGCTACAAAATGTTTCTTTTGATTTTACAAATTCTTGGTAAGCTGGCTCAACATTCTCAAAACTTTTGATATCGTTAATATCAGCACCTATATGAAAATTACCAATATTGTTATCAACCAAAAACTTGGTAAAACCGCAAGACCCTAAACCAATCTCAAGCACCTTGTCGTACTTAGATTGCCAGAAGTTTTGGTAAAAGATTTTATAATTATGTTGATGGCAAAATTTGTCTGTATAGTCAGACGAACTGCTATAATTAATCAAACCATTTTCCTTTTGGCAAAGGTCTTCTAACTGGTTCGTCGTTGGACGGCTTAGGCTTTCCCGGTGATGTCAATGGGATTTTTTTTGGTTCTTTCATCTTCTAGTCCTTTTGTCAATTTGTATAGCTTGTCAATTGCGATCTTTGAAGCATCGTTGTCTGATGGGTAGTGAACTCCCTGTAATATTCTAGCAAGTCCACAGTAATTAGACAACTCAAAAAATTTATTTTTATGTTCTGGGTACTGGTCAGCAAGCACATGAGCCGCCAATTCAGAATACATAGTATGACCACTAGGATAAGATGGCGTATGATGAGTATCAGTAAACAACACATCAATTTCAAGGTTATAATATGGTGCAATTTGATCTGGTCTAGCTCTATTATAATAATATTTAAGAGCATACATGTATTGCTCTATTATATTATAGTGAGAATCAAACTTGTATTGCGGGAAGGGTAGATTTTTAGTCTTTAAGAAATTTCTGAATAAATCCAAAGGCTCTTTATCTACGGTGTGAATCAAATTAATTTCTGGATATGTCCTAGATTTTGTCATTCTAGATATTTGATTTAATTCCCTTTCAGTAATAGCACTGCTATTTATTGGAGGTAATGGTACTATGTCCTTAATAGATATATCCAGCGCAGCCAATTCGTCATCGTAATTGACCCTGTTAGCCAGATAGCCCACGCTATCTAGATTTGGCTTATTGTCTATAATTTCTGCTACTTTATTTATTAAGCTCATATTCTCTCTCAGTGAACACCTTGTCTAATCTTTGAACTAACTTAGTACCCGCTCTACGTCTAAAGCATGGGAATATCCCGTGAATGCATAGATATATGCCAGCTCTAATACATATTAACCCATGACTTACAGCAAACCTAAAATGTTGCCAATAGGTCATGTTATTTTCTCTTAGATGTTCATTCCATTTTTGTCTAAGTTTCATTTTACCAAGCCTTACAGGACCAATAACGGGCTTTCCATTTTGGTCCGGGGTTGTCGCAGCTATGTCTTGCTCTAAAACTTTTGCGTCTAGCTGGATCGTTTTTCTTGATCTTCATATTGGGATCGCCGAAGTTTACTTTGACCACATTGCCCTTGTCGTTCTTGACGTAAACGCTTCTTTTCTTTGGGCCTTTAGGTGTTAGGAAAGGCTTGCCAAGTTTTACTTTTCTACCTTGATACTCAGCCGCTTCAGTTTCTTCATTCTGTGCTTTTTTCCAAGCGTCTGGATCTGGCCTATCTTTATCACCCTTCTTGGCTGGTTTGTAGTTCTTGCCTTCTCGTTCTTTTTTCTTACGAATATTTTCCCATAGAGAAGCAGCGTCGTGTTCTTCTTCTTCTTCTCCAAAGTCTTCATATTCAGCTTCTGCTGGAACATAAAAGTTTTCTTCTGTAAGCTCTTCAGTAAAACCATATGTATCTACTGTATATTGAATATCAACGTCATTGATGTTTGACATGTCGAACCTTTCTTTACTTTTGTGAGTTTTGTTTTTCTATGGCTTCAGCAGCCTTGTGTCTAATTTGATTAAGCCTCGGCATAGGCATTCTGTTTTTGAAGAAATCTGTTATTTCTTCTAGCATTTTACCATCTTGTCCTTGTAGTTCACCCCATCCAATGTAATAATTCCATATTCTATCTTCTAGCTTTAGTGGGTATGGTGCGCCATCTGGTCTTCCAAACCTATGAAGCCACTTAAATCCCGGTAAACACAATGATCTTCCCCCGTTCTTTCTGAATTTTTCATGTATGTATCCTTCTTCACCGCCAAATCCAGTAAATAACTCATTAAAACCAAGCCAGTTCTTAGTTTCGCACGAAAAAGTTCCAAGTCCCATCATTGGTATATCAAATGGTACTCCCTTTTTGATTTCATCATGATTTGTATCCCACTGTCCGTACATGTCTCCACCCCAAGTTGGCTTAAAGTGAGTGGCATATCCTGTTAAATTATCATAGATCATTGGACCTTGCACTAAATTTTTACAATCAGGATTAGACTTATAATATTCTAATAGCTTTTCTAAAGAGGTAGGAGGGAACATTACATGGCAGTCCATAGAAATACAATATTTTCCTTGAGCGTGTTGAAAAATAAGATTTCTATTTGCCGTTGTTTGTTTTTCCGTGTATGGTATATATTTTACCTTGTCTTTCATCCAGTTGCACAGATTGCGATTTGCTTCTCCGTGTTTTCCATTTGGGTTATTATCAATAAGAATTATTTCCACATCATCTCTAGATACAAGGGGGTGATATAGTCGTAATGCTTGAATTGAAAAGTATACGCCGTGATGATCATCAAAGGTACACATCCCTATAGTTAATAATTTGCTCATGTTTTGCCTTTCCTAGCCGGGAGCTTCGTAAAATCCTATGTCAAAACCTTCTCTACTGCACTTTTTGATTGTGTCTTCCATGCCGTGATTTTTAAGGTGCTTCTCTATATAAATACACATATTTTGGCCTGTATCGCCCCAATCGTTTTTGTAGTAATGGCACAATTTAGTGCATTTGAAGTTCTTTCTTTCAGCAGAAATGGGCTTGGGGGTGTTATTTTTCTGTATTTCCTGAAAACGTTCTTTGAGCATACCTAAGAATTTATCATGGTCTGACTTGTCGAAACACATGGAAAATGGTCCACCGTCTTTGATGTAAAATATAGTCATTATGGCCTGTTTGTAATCAGGAAATAGCTTGGATATGGCATAATTATATAGTAATAATTGAGGGTCCACCATAAGCTTTTCATATGTTTTTTCCTCTCCGGTAGCCCAATCTAATCTTCTGCCAGTTTTCCAATCTATGACCTCTATTGTATCATCGTCTGTCTGAGTTACAAGGTCAATAGTGCCTTTTATAGCTAATTGACCTTTAATAACTTTACCGTCTGGCATTGTATACTCATACTTAGCCCAATCCTCTTCTATAGGTATGTCAAAATGAGGCTCTGGAGCTACTATGTCTCTGTTTCTGGGGTCAAATTGACCATCATTCCATTGCAAAGCCTGCCATGTCCATTTCCTGCATTCCTCTCTATCTTTCTTGTGCCACTCGTGGTGATTTTCCTGTTGCGAGTATGAGTCAAAGCTTCGTTCTAGCAGCTCATTGACGATATCATAACTGTCTAAATGTGATTTATTAATACTCACCGTACCGATAGCATCATCTTCCAAAACCAGCTTCCTCTTCTTGCCAGCATCCTGTTTGGCTTTTTTTAGTCCAGCTAAAACTTCTAAGACTTTGTGAACTACCGTTCCTTGTACGGCTTTTTTTCCGCTCAAGGTTTGATGTCCTAATACATAAGTTAAAAAGTATTGCATTTCACAGTACCTCCAGTTGTTATAACTGGAAGATCTTATATATGTTACTAGCATCCAATGCCCCATTTCTTTTGTAGTTTGTTTAAATCGGTTAGCAATTGATCTATATTCCCTTTGTTGTCTATAATATTATCAAACTTGTCCCAATCAAAACTCTCAGCGTCTAGAGCTTTTTCGCAGTCGTGATCAGATTCAAAAGGATCTCTAGTCAATCTAATAACAATCCCTCCCGCCTCTTTGATAGCATTGATTTCGTTGGGAAATCTTACGTCTGGTATAATGGCTACAGATGATTGTTCTTTGTTTATTCTTTTCATAGTATAATCAACCCATATTGAGTCTTTGATATTTCTCATAACCTCCGTGCCGAAGTATTGCAAAAACTCTCTAGCAGTCATCTTGTGTCTCCAGCCATTTTGACTATATGGAGTCTTAGTATTCTTATCGTTATCGGTTCCGTATACTTGTTGAGGTGTAAGGTCAAAAAACTCTACAGCCATTGACTTGAGTGGATCAGCAAAATGATATATTTTAATAAAAGGCCAAATCTCTTGTTCTGCATAGGACGTAAACGTTTGATCTTTTCTGGTTAAATCAAATATACCCCAACCGACATTCCCATCACCATCAGTTGTTTTAATTGATAGAGAACCCACTTCAGTAATCACAAAATCCTGAATCATGTTTTTAGATTTTAATATTGATCCAGCTATGTAGTTAGCTGCTGTGTTTTTGCCAGACTGTTTTCTGCCAGATATTCCTATTACCTTGACCATTAGAAAGTGCCTTTCAAGTTAGTAAGTATTTTACTTTTTATGTCCTTTACGCTCATATCTCCAACATCCTTATCTTCAATCTTTGGGAATGTAATCTTGTATAATCTAGATAAGGTTCTTTGTATTTGTATTCTAGCTTCTCTTCCAGCCTGATCATTATCTGTGATAACAATGAGGTGTGTAATTGGCAATTTTTTTAATTTGTCTATCTGTTCTTTAGAAATAGTTTTGCCAAACACGCTAACGGCATTTTTTACTCCCGCTTCATGCATTCTCCATACATCTCCTTGACCCTCTAGTATGTAAAGACAATTTGTATTTTTAGCATGTTTAATAGCTCTATGAAAATTATAGAAATATCTTTTCTTGTCAAAGCCTTTAGGGTATATTAAAAACTTAGGAGTTCTGTATTCTTTGATACTCCTACCAATGGTTCCTACTAACACCTTACCTGTGTCATTATGTATGGGTATAATTGCTCTTTCTTTCATTATACCGTTTTCTTTACAATCCCCCACTTGAAAATGTTTAATAGTAGACTTAAGAAATCCCCTATTAATAAAATACTGGGATGGTAATTCTAGATTGCATTCTTGCTCTATCTCTTTGTCTTCGCTTGTGCGATGTCTTGTTTTAAATATGTCATTTATCTCTTCTATTTCTCCCTTGATTTCTTCAATGGCTTCTTTGTTACTATAGTTAATTTCAATATTTGTTTCTTTACTTATCCACCTTAATACATCTGAAAACCCCACTTCTTCGCCAGACCTGCTAGAAAGTACACCCTGTATCAAACCAAAAATATCATTCCTGTACTCTTGTTGACAGTCTCTAGTCCAACATTTCCAAATGCCTTTAGAACAGCAAAAAGAAAACGCTCTAGGGTTGTCGCTACCTTCGTGTATGGGGCATGTAGAATATATATTGTCTCCAAAGTCTTCATACTCCATCTCTAATTTAGATAGTATGGTATGGATGTTTTTATTCAGAATCTTCTTCAGGTTCTTTAAGTTCATTTTTTAAATTGTCCATTTTGTCTTTATCAATTAAGCCAGTGTCCCCAACGGGATCGTTTTTAAATTCATTTCTACTTCTTAGTTCTACCAGTTTGGCTTGCGCTCCATGCATTTGCATATTTATATAGTCACCATCATCCATTCCTGCTCCGTGTCTAGATACGATTGGGACTAATTTCCTGTTGCCTGCATTTGGCCCATCTTCAGCTATTTCTTCAGTAGATTTAGACTTGAATATACTAAAAGAAGTGCAAAGCCAAATTAGCCTATCAGAACCACTAACAGCATCTGTGCTTTCCTTTGTGATGCCATCACGATTAAGTTGCACAAAAGATAGACAAGGTATGTCTAGTTTAACACATAGGTTGTGTAACGATGTGATCTGAAATCCTAACGCCTGATATTCCTGTATATTATTAGTTATAGAAGAGGACGACATGAGTTTTAAGTAGTCGTAGATGATTACGCACTCGTTGGTCTTACCTGATTCGTCTGACTTAACCTCTTGCATCACCCATCGCCTTATTAGGTTCAAAATACCCTCAAAAGGCTTTCCAGCGACACTAATATAACTATAAGGTATAGATTCTAATTTGGCTACAGCTTCATTTACTTTGTCCTGCTTCAGTGCATCTTCTGTAAATTTACCAGTAGCTACCTCATTGATGGGTACACCACTAATATTAGCTATAAGCCTGTTCAAATGATCCTCTTTGGACATTTCCGTATCTAATACTAGGACGGGGATTCCGGTGGAAGATACATTAAGGGCAACATTATCAGCGAATACTGACTTACCAACTTTCGGTCTTGCAGATACAAGGTCAACGCATTTTCTTCTAAGACCACCGCCAATGGCTTGGTCGTACCTATTGAACCCCGTGGGTACACCAATGATATCGCATTGATTTTCTTCAAGGAATCTGACATAATCTTCTACTCCATCTCCTATTTTTTCTGGATTCTCACTTCCATCATCTTCTCTTAAGAAATCTGTGACAGGGTTTTCTAATATGCCTATTATGTCGTTAATGCTTTCAGTGCCATTAACTGTATCAACGTCCTTGTGGATTTTGGCAGTGAGATTTTTAATTTTCCTAGCGAATTCAAACTTCTTAACCTGTGCGGCAAAGCCTAATATATTTTCTGGGCTAACTGGGAAATCGTATAAAGACTTAATATACTTTAGCTCTTGCTCTGTTTTAATTTGCTCTGAAAGATTTAGCTTCTCCGCTGAAGCGAGAACAGTAACTATGTCAGGCTTTTGCTCGTTGTTTATAATGTCTTCTATGCATTTAAACAGCAATTTATTATTAGTATGACCAAAGCTGTCGCTTGAAATTATATCTGCGACAACTACATACGCATCTATGCCATACTGTAATAGTCCCGCCAGTAAAGCTCGTTCAGAACCAATGTCTAACAGTTTTTCCATATTATTTATTTAACCATGAAGTTTATTTCTTTTTTGAATCCAAGGTTTTCGTAAAAACCTACAAGGTTATCGTCACAGCTTAATACTACTTTATAACAGTTTCTTTTTTTAGCACAAGACAAGCAATATTCTACCATTTTTTTGCCGAGACCTTTACCTCTGTGGTTTGGGTGTACAGCAACATCTTCAATGTAAGCCTTTGGGTGCGTGTATCGTATTTTGTACTCATACATTATAGTGCTTGTGGCAACTATTTTGCCGTCATCAATGTAGACATATACATGATAATTATTTCTACGGTACATAATCTTAGACAAAGCTTCTTTATCGTCATCTGGCCTACCGCTACTTTTCATTAAATCGTTAACACAATCAAAGTACTCGTCTATATTGTTGCTAGGATCTATTTCTTTTATCATAAGACTTATCTACCAGTACATCTATCACACCTGTAATATTGACCATACACTAAGCTCTGGTTAACTTTAAAAGTTTTGTTGCATAAATGACATTTCATATCTACCAAGTCAACAGAAGCTCTACTCCTTGGAGTAATATCTGTTTGGGGAGTTTCTATATCTCTGTGTTCACCAGTATCAGACCAAGTATTTTTCTTGGCTTTGACTGCCACCTTTCTTCTTTTCTGTTTCTTTACATTCTTGCTCATTGTAAAGTCAGTGTCATTAGATGATTGCTCATTCTCAAACTCTTCCCTGATATGCGGAGGCATCGTTGTTGTCCATTGAGAATCATCTTCGTCTTCGTCACCAGTTACTTCTGCTTCGGGGGGCGTACCACTGTCCTGCAATGCTGCTAAGAACATTGCTTTCTGTTGGTCGGACAGAGACCTCATAAAATCATCCATACTCATTTGTTTTTACCTCCGTTTTTTCTGAATTGGATATAACTATCTATCAGTCGTTGTTTCGCTTTCTTTTTTTCTTCTGCTGACATGCGATTATATTTATCAATATGTTTTTCTATTTTTTGATCTATAGTACGATATGGTCCTATCTTTTTTATAAAATCAATTCTGTCAAATACTGCTGGAAATCTTTCTCTCATGTTCTCTTACCTTTCTCTAATAATATATCTCCTTTACGTTTTAGTTCATAAATCTTACCCTCAAGGGCTTGAACTCTTGATTCTGCAATCTCACGGTAATGATCTACTGCGGCTGCATATTCATCATTTACAATTATAAGTGGTCTACGTTCCTCATATTTAGTATACTTACTGAACTGATCGTGGTTTTTTGCAACCATTTTATTTAGCTTGTCGTTACACCAATTGAGAGCAATCTTCTGCATATTTAATTCATCTTGTAGATGTGTAGAGAAACTGTACAATTCATAAGCCCAAGTGAATAGCTCATCTTTAGTGAGAGTGCCTATAGTATCTTTGCCAGCATTAGCACATCTATGCCAATCCTCCCTAAACTTCTTGTTGAACCTAGCATTGCTAGCGTTTAGAAAGTCATCAACCATAGCTTTCAAGTCAGCCAACTGCTCACTCGCCGTTTTCAATTTGGTCTCTCCATTGTTCGTCTGTGTCAGAGTACTTCAATACTATTATATCAATTTTATTCAATTCGCACCACGATATTTTATCTTCATCTTTAGCTTTTGCAATAGCAAAGTCTGCTTTATTTTTATGAAAGAATGGTGTGTACTTGTAGTGTTGTTGACCATGTACCTCTATGGCTAAACTAATTTGGGGGATCAAAAAATCTAGGAAAAGGACACCCTTTCGGTGGCTTTGGGTACTTCCCGGTAGTTTCACTTCTTCTAAGATTCTGTAAGAGTGGAAAATTTGTTTCAAAACTTTCTTTGCCCGCACATGGTACTTTGACCTTTTTCTTGTATCGTTTGCCGCTACGGAATATCCGTTTAAATTCCATGCGTACTCTCTGCCATTTAAACCTGTAACCTTCATTTATAACTCCTATTATTAGCTTTGCAGTTAATACTCCAAAAGCTATTTCTAATATATTATATATACTCATTCGTTCACTATTTTCTTTAATCTTCTCTCTAAATTTCTAATTGTTTTTAGAGCATAATCTGTGAGTTCGTAATCTTCTTTATATGCACGTAAAGCATCTAACATTCTCCAAGCTTCTGTTTTGTTTACTTCTATTTGAGCCATTAAAATAACTCCTTAATCTGCTCGTATATAAACTGAGATATATCTGGATTTTGATTTAAAAACTCTAGAGTGTTATTAGCACCCTGAAATTTAAAAAATCTTTCTATATCGTCAGGTTTATCTGAAATATTATTTTCTTTCAGCAGGTTTTGTATCACCGGATCTTCTGGGTTATCTACAGCACACTGAATTGTGTACCAAGCGCCAGCAGTTTTGATAAGCCTGAACTCACAGGCTATTTGTACTACTTCTTGAGTTTCATCTAGTCCAATTCCGTAACGAATCCAACTCTCCGCTGTGCTATTTGGTGTACCTCCAGCGCAAGATGTTTTAATATTCCAATTAGCAATCTGTCCTACGTGCGGGCCAGTATCTTTAGGGACTTGCCATCGACCACGATGAGTAATGATCATGTTAGTACCAGCCTGATATTGCAACATGTTACCACAGTCTGCCATTTTAGATGGAGCGTATGGCGATCCACCAGTGTTTGCAATATTATGAGTTACAGCGATAAGAATTGTTTTATTCTTCATAAGAGAACCGCTAATGCGTTTAAAAAACATGGATAACAATCTAGGTAGCGCATTTCGTACACCTGTTCGCACTTCACCATCAAGCTCTACTGATGGAACCATGTTCGACAATGAATCTGCAATAATTAAACAGCCCGGATCATTATTGATATAGTATTCTGTAATGTTTAAAAACTCTTCTGCTGATAAAATCTTATCATCTGTAGATTGTACAATAAGAATGCCTTCAGGGTCTAGACCTTTAATGCCATCAAAGTTTTGTTTTGATAGTCTGCCTTCTGTGTTAAGGTATATTACACGCTTACTCTTGGCTTGACACTTGGCGGCAAAGTGTAGCGCCGTTGTGGTTTTACCAGACTTGGGATCGCCCGTCATGACAACCACAGATCCTTCTCTAAGACCGCCTCCCAGAGCAATGTCTAACGCTGGAGACACACCAATAATTTCCAAGTTATTTATGTTTTCTAGCACTTCAGTGCCAGTACTTACAACGTCTCCATATTTACTGACCACCGAGTTGCTTACAACATCAGTTTCAAATTTGGTAGACGCTTTCCTCTTCTTAACTTTGCTCATAGATCCCTCAATTTGTTTATAGAACTCTTCTTATTAGAATATTGTTTTTTCCTTGCCTTCAATTTATTTTTTTCTGGTTCAATGTTTGCGGCGTTTGCTTCTTCAAATTCTTTAGCTGACTTTAAACTATCCTTGAACTCTTTATCATACCTTCTTATTGCCTCTAGTGCAACCTGATTATACTTCCAGCCTCTAGGACCATAAGCTTTGAGTCCAACGTGGTATATATTTTCAAAATGTTTAGATCTGATTGCTGCTATGATAGTTGCATTATCATACTTTTTCTTCAACTCTCTAGCTGCTTTCATATTTCTCATGAACATATCATGATACTTATCGCCCTTGGTCCAGAATTTATAAGACGGCTTCTCCATCTTGAAAGCATCTGTCCATCGTAATATTAAATACTCAGCAAGGTAGGATTCAAATGTGCAATGTTCGCCAGTATGAATATGCTTATAATTGTATTCTTCTGACCATTCTTTTTGGTACTTTTTATTGAATAATTTTGGCTTCCGGGTCATGGTATACTATTGCCTCTTTAAAACATGTGTCAATACTGTCTTCGTAGCTGTCTTCAATAATCAACTCTGGAGTAATCCAAAGATCTTTTTTTATTTTGTCTCCACGTACTTTACCTACAGTAAAACAGTGCTTTGGCTCTCCACCCATTTGCCCTCTAATTGATGTCACAACATAAATTCCATCACAGCCCAAGCAATCAATTACTTCTCTGTGAGACTTATATTGTAATCCAACTTGCTTCATTGTCAAGTTTTTTTGTGAACAATATTTTTGAATAGTCAACCACTGTTTCATTTCTCTCAAGAAGACTACCGAGTTGTCATTGAATTTTATATAGATCCAAGTGTTTTTGCGGCAATCTGGGTTTTCTCGATAGAAATTTCTCCAACCCTCTTCTTCAAATATGTAATTCATTTCTTAATCGTAGTTACGCAAGAGTCATATCTACTGTGAAGCTTACTAGATTTAGGAATATTGTCTGCCAGTGAAGATGCGTTTTCTGTCATCACTGCTCCACCCTTATGTCTAGTAATATTCTTATCTACCATAGTTTGTAGCTTTGCTGGATTATCTTTCAGATATTTATTGATAGCAGCTTTTGTTCTATCTAAGTCCTTACATAGTTCGTCTACAGTAATCTTTTCTCTATGTTGATCAATATAGAATATTTCTGCTTTTCCCAACGGTCCTTTTTTAGCCATCTATAAAACTCCTCTGTGCCTTTGTGATAAAAATTCTATTGTTTGTTTTTAAATATTTAATGTATGCGTCAAAAGTTTTTTTGGACGTTCTTTTTAGAGCCAGTGTCAGTTTCGATTCTCTATTGCTATCCGCTCCTAGTGGATCATATAAAGTGTTATTATATGTTATTACGGTATATACGGTCTGCCTTGATCCTTCCAAGACTTCTGCGAAAACTATTTTGTCTTTGCCCTGTTTGTATTCTTCTCCTGATCTGTTGTATTTCATCTTTTCATTTCTCCTGTCATAATGTAGTGATGCTGATGTTCTTTATTCATACGGTTAACCAATTTTCTTTTTTCTCTCTTAGCATGAGCCTTGTCACTTTCCTTTTGCATAGCATTAGACCTTTCGTAATGGCCTTTGTTCTTCCAGTTCCTATCGGATTGCTGCCCAATAGTAGTAGGCTCCTGATATACGTGTCCATACAATCCACCAGTAAGCACTCGTTCTAGTGCCTCCTCGTTGCATTTAGGACACGTTGTGAGTGCGTCATCTTTAATAGATTGTTGCACATCTTCCATGAAGTGATCGCATTTCGTACATTGATAATCGTATAACATTATGACTCCAGCGCGTAAAGCACCGCTCCGATAATTCCATTCCTCTGTATATCATGATACTCTAATTTTGAGATTCCGACACCTTCTACACTACTCAATCTTTCAATGCAGAAATCAAGGCCGCTATCTCGATAAATATCTGTTTGTTTATTATCTCCATTTATAAGAGCTTTAGAATGTTTACCCATCCTTGTTACAAACATTTTAATTTGTTCCAGTGTACAGTTTTGAGCTTCGTCTAGGATCATGTATGAGTCGTGAAATGTTGACCCACGCATAGTTTCCAACGGTTCAAATCTAATACGTCTTTGGTTAAAATACATCCCAAACTTGTCTCTACCTAGAAAGTAACGTAGATTTTCTTCCATAGGCTGTAGGTATGGTTTGATTTTATCGTTTAGTTCTCCCGGTAAAGATCCTAGATCTCGACCTGTACAAACTAAAGGTCTGGTAACAATGATAGTATCTATTTCATCTTTAAGTAATTTATGTGCTGCAATTCCAGCTGCTATGAAAGATTTACCACTGCCAGATGGACCCGTGCAAAAAACAACATCGTTTTCTACAATAGATCTAATATAATTTTTTTGGTTTTCAGTCTTAGCCTCCAGTACGTTTGGTTTACATGCTTTTTGTTCTTTACGCTTTTTTCGATTGTTATGTGCCTGTGCTGCCAAAACCATTACTCCCTCGTTGCGAGGAGCCTAGTGAGTCTATTACGGTGATACCCACTTCGGGAACCTCTTGGAATATAATCTGTGCGATTCTATCCCCACGCCTTACTTGTAAAATCTTGTCTCCAGTATTATACAAGCAAACCATGACCTCTCCTCTATAACCAGAGTCTACAACCCCAGCTAGTACATCTGCACCATGCTTAACTGCCATGCCAGATCGGGGCCAGATAAGTCCAGCAAAATGATTTGGCATTTCTAGAGAGATGCCGGTGCTTATTACATCTCTTTGTTTTGGATTGATATTTACATCAGCGGAAGAATACAAATCCCATCCCGCATCATCTGTATGCGCCTTTGTTGGCGTAGTAGCGTTGTCGTTAAGTAAATTAATGTTTACAGTCCAAATCATAGTTTTCTCTCAATGTAGTATTTATTATAGTAATTACGAAATAGTTTTAATCGTTTTTGCATTGGTGTGTTAGGCAAGTGTAAAATGAATGTATGATCATTTACGTGTCCGTTGATCTCTTGTGGCTTCGTCTCTGGGTCATAGGCATTTATAACGTATTGCGGAATGATTTTGATTAATGACCTAATGTTTGAATAATTTTCATAGCAAAGCTTCCATACAGCAGCTTGTTCCCAAATACCAGCCAGCGGGTGTGTCTCTGGGAATTCTGGATATAGCGATTGTATTCTTGTCAAAAACTTACGCATAGTATCAGAATTTTTAATTAAAAAAACTCCACAGTTTAACCCTAAGTTATCTTGACTGATATATAAATGTTTGTTTTTATCTATCATAGATTCTAATTTGAACGCAGGATTTAATATCATAGTGTCCGAATCACACCAAAGGATATAATCATAGTCTGATTCGCAATACTCTATAAGTGCTTCTATTTTAAACCAAGACTGTGGCTTGTTAAAATTTATTATGTCTTTCTTCTTAAAATAATACCCGTGTCTTTCTGTATATTTTTCATATACAGGTTTTGTTATTTCTAATAATGGTTCGTGATTGTGGTCACACGCAGTAAGCACTAGTATTTTTTTCATAATTTATATGATACAAATTAAATTATATCACACTTTCCACCAGCGCAAGCTACTTCTTGAACTGGATTAACATTATTTTCTTTTTCTATTACTTCAGTATAGTCTACGTCTTTGTATTCGCGTTTGATATCTAGCCACTCCTTCCAATTGTAAACGTCTTTCATGCAATAAGTAAGTTGTTTTAGATCTCCGTCCATATATCTGTCAGCAAATTTTTGACACTTATCTAGATATTCTTTCTTGCCGTTTCCTTTAATTTTTTGACCAACACCTAAGAGACTGTCACAAGCAGACCAAAGATTATCTTCGTACAAAGACAAGCCAATTTCAATCAAGCCGCTCACAAACATTGCTGCATCTCCATAATGTTGTATCTGCTCACTAGGTAAATACACGGTTGTAAAAGGTGCTTGAGCATAATCTTTATCTCCAGCAATTGGAAGCAAAGATACGCCGCAGAAATGCTTACGATTTTTATAGATAAATGATGTTACTTCATCCCATTCTTCTGGTTTTACATTAATAGTATTAGACACATTATGTGTTAACCAAGGTTGGGTGCATTGTTTAGGATTTGTACCATTCATAACCCAACTTTTTTGTGTGCTTTTAACGTATTCAAGAAGTGCAATTGCGTCAACTTGATTCTTAATCTTTGCTCCATCTGGAACTTCTACGCAGAAAGCAACAACGTCATCAGAGTCATTATTAGACCATACGGATTCTTCACAGGCTCTAGGATTAATACTTCTAAAGTGTTGATAGATAGGTTCCATTTTATTAGCTTGGACTCTACGAATGTATCTCTTGGCGTGATGAGGGTGTATGCCAGAAGAAGTTCCAAGAATGCAACTCGATGTTCCTTCTGGCTTAACACACGTAGTACGTGCAGCTTGATTAACACCAATCAGTGCAGCTAATTTCTTATTTGTTTCTTTAACTATTTCTGCGCCCTTCTTTTGCACTTCTGGATCAAGACAGATTTCATGTTGTTCCATAACCCCTGTCATTGACACTCCCAATAAAGCCTCTCTGCTTATAATTCTTTCTGAAACCTCTCCAAGATACGGGAAGCTAGCAAATCCAGCTTGTAGCGTTCCAATGATTGCAGCAGAAGCACACGCTTCATAAAATTCTTTTTTGGTTGTTACTTTAGAGCAGTTAATAGTCGATAGATTACAAGCCTGCCATCCAGTTTCTCCTGTTTGTTCGTCTACAGGCCACATGCCAATCTCAACACAGGGGTTGACGATCAATTCTGTAGAGTCAGACCACACAAATCCGGGTTCGCCAAACTCTTTTACAGATTGCATAAGTTCAGCAAATTGTTCTTTAGTCGTTTCGTTTCGCAAAAGCAAAGCAGAATTATTAGAACGTCCACGCTGTGGGTTATCAGTAAACCACGATCCAGTTTTAGCCTTTGCCATTTCCTCATCGTCAGCAGAAAACACACAGATTGTAGCACTACGACGAACACCGCCACTAATTACGGCGTCGGCGGCATACATTACTATGTCATATGCTTCAATGGGTTTAAGTTTCTTCTGTCCATTTCTAATAGCTCCATCAAGGGTCTTCTTGATGCTTGTAAGGGCATTTCTTAAAGGATCTGGGCCGGGAGCCTTACCTCCGCTAGACTTTAAATGAGAGCCTGCTGGACGTATTTCTGAGTAGTCAAAAACAACTGTTTTACCATTGTATTCAGGGAAAAGATTATCTCCCTTAAAATAACTAGAGACAAGAACACCTACTGCATCTGACCAACCTTCAATAGAATCTTGAATGACAAATTTCTTTTGACCGTTCTTTCCTTTAATTAAGTTAGGCAGCTTGGCAATGTGATGTTTTTGTACAGAGAATCCAGTGCCACATCCGCACAGCAGAAGATACATGCATTCTTGGAAAAATCTTGTTCTATCAATATATGATGCAATACAATTATATATTCTAGCATTGTGTTTGAATACAGGAGAACCGCCAAACTGCAAAGCTCTTTGTGATCCGAGAATCTTTTTCTTTTTCATGTCGCCGTATGCTTGATCAATGTACCTTGCAATCTCTGCCAGTGGAGGAGGAGTTGTCTCTTTGCGTGTACTGCCAGCCACATACTTATCAATCATCATCTGTCTTACTCGATCAACTGATTCGCCCCATGTCTCTCTTCTTTCTTTGTTTTCATCCCACCTTGCATATTTAGAAACGAATGTATAATTCATCAAGGATTTAATTGACATGTACGATCCTCATGTTCTTTTAAGTAAAATTAAATTGTATAAAAACTAATCAAAATATTTTTCAAGCAACTTGTAAACAATGAATTTGCATACAGTTGGAATGATAATGAATACTAACAGGTATGTCAATATAACAGAACCATACCTCTGCTCCATATCTTTTTTAACATTTTCCGTAACGAAGTCAATGCATTGCTTTCTCAAAACCCTTTTTTCCGCACAACTGGTACTGCTGAAACAGGTTGCTTGACTAGATATTTTAGCCCATTCGTCAGCATAAAACAAACATAAGTTTGCAATTTTTTCTTTCTTACCACTGTACTTATGGCTGATTTCTTTTTGTATGCTGCTTATGTCAACTAAAGGAATCGCTCCAAAAAAACCTTCGTATGACATTGGTATTTTAGGAAAGTTTTTAAATTCTAATACAGCGTGTTTTTCTTTGAGTAATACGCTCTTCACAGATAAAGATATAGTAATCAGTCTTTTGATTGACGCTGTGGGTTTTTGCTTTGGAAAATCTATAAAAATTGAATTATCTTCACTCTGACTAACAACAAAAGAGATTGGAGATTCTACGCGAATGTTTACCCCGTTTATTTGCCCGCCGTCTTCGCTAAACATATTGGACAATAATTCTTTGGCTTCTTTTGGAGACATGTGCTAACCTTTCTGAACTAAAGACCACGCCACTCCCTTAAAATAGCTTGAAAGTTTTTGCTTTTGTGGCTCGGTGACGTTACTATTTTCTGACCCTAAAATATTTTCTAAAATATCTTGTATTTTCTGTGCTAGACCATCGTATTTGTTTACTAAACTTTGGTCGAAAAACAATCTTCCTGCTAATACATACACATCATTGACTTGTTGAGAGTTTGTATTATACTCCAAAATTCTTTTAGAAAATTCATAATTAAATATCGCTAAACGTTGTCTGTCTTCTTTGTCAGATACAATTTTAGATATTGGTTCTGAAACCTTTAAAATATCTGGCGTGGGTTTCTCTATATTTAATATGGGCTTTGAAACTGGTATAGAAGGTATATTAATATCAGAGAGATCCACATTAAAACCAAAAACAGAATACGCAAGAAGTGCGAATGCTAGAATTTTTTTATACATTTTTACTCCTCCAAGTTCAATAGAGGAAAAACCTCGTCTATTTTACCTACCGCCGATTTTAGTTCTAGTATTTCGCATTGATTTCTTAGGGTGTGCCAAGACTCTACAACTTCTATAAAAGAAGTGGTTTGTTTTTCTTGCGCAACGGTTCTTACTTTTCTTTTAAATAAATTTTTTATATATGCGACGTATGGTGCTATATCAAATTTAACAAATAACAGACTTGCCGCTACCGCTATAGCTGCAAATCTTAATATTAATTCTATATCCATTATTTCTCCAGTATTAAAAGTGGTTTAACCATTATGTTCTTGCCCTTCTTGCCATGATAAGGACATATTGTCTTGTGACCATCTCCGTGAACTATGAAGCCAGATCCTTTGCAAATGCATTTATTTGGATCTGGGTGTGGTCCTACAATGTCTGGAGTCGGCTTGATGCCAAATATTTCTTTCTCAGCAGATTCAAATGCTTTAGCAGCTTGTTTTTTCTGGTTTTGTACCTCATCGTTATCTTGAACACTACCAAAAGGAGTGCCTCCGTCAATTATCGAAGGTACTTTTACACCAACAAATTGTAGTGTTAATAGAACAGAAATTAAACTAATAAAGAATGATCCCAAAAATCTTTTCATGGACTGCCTCCGTCTACGGCGTTGTAGTATGCAATATCATCAAATCTACCTGTATATAGAGCTTCTAGCTCTGAAGGGGTGAGGCTAGTATCAAACTCTACGTGGTTAGAATCTGTACTAGTGTCAATAGTAAACGATGTACCCGTAGGGGAGCAGTTTACTACTACGGAACCATTTCTTTGCGTTGTTACTGTGGAATGAGCATTTGTTGCTACGTCTGCCATGATTATCTCCTTGTATAATTGTTATTTACCAAGCTTCGTCTATGCTGTCTATAAGTATTTTTTTCCATGTGTTGCTTGCTATACACACGTATAAATATGTATCATCTATTGCTATTTGACCAGTTTTCCCTGAATCTGTAGCAGATGCTGGAACTGTCATTGGTTTAAAAACTACATTAGAAGTTGTATCGTCTTGATGAGTAAAGATTAGCTCATTATTGGACACACCAATTTTATTGCCATTATCGCCCATATATACACTATTATCACTTAAAAACAAGTGCCTAACCTTTCTGTCGGCAGACCCTATGTCATAATCTTCAGTTGTGGACGGCAGTAGATGTCCTGCTGATGTTATTTCCCACCTTAGTGTATTTTGTGTTGCAAAGTCAACGTGTCCATCAGAACCTGTGTCAGTAACTTCTACGCTAGAGTCACCTTCTGTGATTTTATCAGATGCTACACTCCCACCGCCACCGTTTCCAATTTCGCCAAGACCACTCCACGTATTAGAACCGTCGCCAATTTTTAGAGTATTTGTGTCTATTGAAAATGCTGGCTCTCCACTAGCCAAAACAACAGTGCTTGCTGATAGCTCACTAGAAGTTCCACGACGAATTTGAATTTTGCTATACTGTGAAGGCATTTTTTATTCCTATGGGGCAGAAGTTGTAGTAGTCGGAGTCATTGGGTAAGTTGTGTATGGAACATCATTGAATACTTGACTAGCTACACTAGGAGCTGAGAAGTTTAATCCGTTTTTATAAACAGCAAAGTTTCTCAAGTGAACGTGGTCTACAAAACCTGTAAAAGCATTACTTCCGTCTGAATCTGCTGCTACGGTTAGTTTTTCTCCATGCAAAAATTCTATAGGTTGTTCTGAGTTAACAGTTTGCTCCGCAGTCCCAGCTAGAGATCCATCAATATACAGCCTTGTATTGCTAGCAGAATATCCAGCAGAACTTTGTCTTACTACAGCCAAGTGAACCCACTGATTCAAAGATATAGCAGACCCTTCAATGGAAACAGTACCAACTGTATCAAATTCTTGATGTAGATAAGTGTATGAAAATTTTGGTTTATTAGTATTATCCATAGTCAACTTATAATTACCATAAGAGTTTTCACTGCTTTGCTCTATAATAGTTTTTCCACTAGTGTTGCCTGTTAAGTATACAAAACACTCTAAAGTAAAATTATTAGTAGCTATTGATGTTAATGGAGTATTAGTTGTGTCGTTAGATATATAACCAGAATCATCATTCAAAGATGCTATACCAAATTTCTTAGTATTAGTATCTAAGGATGCGCTACTACCACTAAAATCTAAAGAGTAATTAGATATATCTTCAAAATTATTGTTAAATGGCAATAGTACTAAACTATTATATCCACTGGGTGGCACATTCTGCGGATTGTAAACAATCTCGTTCTGTGTGTAGATTTGATCTGCTTTTTTTGCAGGAGTTTTTCCAGAGTATAAATCTACTTCGTTGCTACCAAGATATATGTTGCCCATTGGAAATCCTCTATGTGGTTACTACGTATATAGTGTTTTCATCTACAGCATTGCTTGCGACTAATGCATTATATTCTGTTTGACTTAGAGCTTCGATGTTGTTAGCCGTAACCTTGAAAGCAATCCATCTATTTGCCGTTGAGTCGTATGTAAAGTTAGCGGCTTGACCATTTCTTAATACTATGCTAGTTCTTGGTATACAGTAAACTCTATTGTTTGTTGAGGCTGATGAGCTTTGATTACTAATGGTAATGCTGTAAGTATCACTAGACTCGTCGTTGATTAATACAAATTGTTTTAAGTTATAAGACGCATCCACACCATTAATTGAGAAATTTCTAGACAAGGTTGTAATCTTAACTACGTCTAGGTCAGATGCTGGCTTATACGCATTGTCAGACGTAGAAACTCCATCGCCCAACGTGTCTGTTCCAGCGACTTTTTGTTCTACTGTGCTATTAATCGTGGGCAATGCACTCCAAGCAAGATCTCCGTCACCTATTTTGAGGACATTAGTGTCTATTGCAAATGCGGGTTCGCCACTAGCTAAAATTGGATTGGCTGTATCGAAACTGGTAGAAGTTCCTCTTCTTATTTGTATTCTAGTATTAGATTCTGACATAATTTACCTCTCGTGGAAATTTTTTATTCTTCTTGTAACGGAAAAAATACGGGTGGTTTTGCATCACACGGACCAATTGACTGACATAAACTGCCGTCTGTATATAATACACCATCTACGCAGGTCGCGGCTGAAGTAAATACTTGATGGTTCCCACATGCAATACGATAAAGTTCTACTCCAGTACAATGATTTTCCCCATTTGCACCTACGCAATACTCTTCGTAACAATTTGCATCTCCTTGACAAAAGTATTGGGGATATGCACCATTGCCATCACAACTGCATTTTCTTTTACAAGGCGAAGGAAAAAGATTTTGAGGGCAATCATCTGATATAATGTCGATCCATACGTCTCCGCTAGAAGCGTCAGAATACATTCCTACGGCACAAGGCAGCTCTTGACTTCCATCGCCATCATAGTCGATCTCGCGGCAAGAGCTATCATAGTTAATTGGATCTACGGGGTTAAGATTTGACGTTGGAACGCATTCAAATTCGCACTCCGTTGAGGATGACCGAACGAGAGTCTCTCCCGGCTTGCATACTGGGAGTCCTCTTTCATCAGGATTGCATGGCTTTGCGTCTTCACACCCCTTTGGTACAGGGTCTTTTAATTCGTATAAGTATGTTTGACAACCCACTGCCAAAAACTCTGATGATTCTGGACATGCATACATTGAAAAAACTGGAAAACTGTCAAAACATGCTACATTCGCTTGCGAGTTAGGATTCAATGATCCGGCCCCTAGAGCTGGCGGGCAGGCACAATCTACAGGAAAACGAGTTGTAGTGGTAGTAGTGGTAGTAGTATTTGTGGTTGTAGTCGTGGTAGTTGTCGTTGGCGGCTCTGTCGTAGTAGTTGAAGTGGGTAGCGGAGCAGAAGTAGATGTAGTAGTAGTTGGTCCATCGGGGCAATTAGATGGTGGATTACGGAGTTCCCAGCAATAACTTTTATTGTGACTCAAAAATCCTTCACATATATAAGTATGAGCATCTTCTACTGTAATGTGAACTATTTCAGTAACTCCACCACTTTCTATTGAATTGATAAGACGGCCCTGTACTATCTCTTCTTCGTTTAATTCTCTTGCTTCTATCCACTGCTCCTTATGATAAAAAGTATGAGTTTTTGAACAAACAAATTCCAATCCATCTGCAAAGTTGATTTTTAATGTATCAGCTAATTTAGTAGAAACGTAAGATATTTTATAATTATCTTCTTGCATAGATTCTTCGTGCTTTGTGATAATTACATCTCCAACAACTAAGTCACCAGCTCTTTTTTCAGAACCGTCGCTCATTAAAATGGTCATATCAGGAGATGGGCAGCTGGTTTGCCCTTTTGGTACATATACGCACTGTATGGATGTGATACAGTGTTCTTCACCCGGAATCGTGCTGTATATAACTTTGTTAGCAAGCTGTTCCATACCCGCTGGTGCTGGCGCACACACAATGTCTACGCCTTGATTATTCCAGATCCCGGCACATGGAGCTAGAGTACTAGTCGTGGTTGAAGTTGTTCCATTAATAATTTGTACGCACTCAGCGACACACCCGTCATCTCCTAATTGAGCAATATACCCGTTGTCGCATTCTCCGTTTGTAGCATTTGCCCCTGAGTAAACAGGACATGGATCAGCATGAAAGTCAAATATAATTTCTTTTCTGTAGACTTTACCTAACACATCGGAGTCTCTATAATAAATAACAGCGATAGCAAAAGCATCATCACCAGCTGATAGAGTTTGACCTAGATTAGCACTGTCGCTTTGAGCAAAGAAGTTGGTCAGCGGAACCTTGATGTTTACTGGAGTGGCGTGTGTAGCTATACCGTAATTAGACACACCCGTGGTGATACCATCTTCGCCATCATTATATTCAAAATTTTCATTAAAAGAATAATGTATATCTGAATAATTTTCATATATTTCGGCGAGCCTAAACTCTACAGTTAAGTCCACGGAGTGTTCGTCTAGTCTGGCAAGACCATCTGACCGCACCTTTAAGCTTAACAGGGGATCGTTAGTGTTTACTGATATGTCTGTTATATCCATTCTGATATTACTATCGGCGCAGTTAGCGTATGGTATGGCACTATCGTTACTAACGAATATATAACTTTGACCAAACTCCAGAGATTGAATACCCTGAAAAGTAGCTCCATTGACAAATGATTTTAAATTGCCGTCTGAATCAAAAGCGAAAACAGTCTGTAAATTATTAAGTTCCATTTACTTACTCACGGTTTGGATCTAGGATCTTTCATTGCCTTTTTAATAGCTAGATTGACAACGCAATCTGCTCCAAATTTGACAAACGGTAGCTTCCTTTTAGTCGCCTCTTCCTCTAACCATCCTAATATTTCTTCCTTATTATTTTTACACCATTCTATGCCCTTGGTGTCCATTTCTCCAGCACGACGATTACAAGAACACGTTGGTGTAGATTTAATGCCAACTAGACTGAACATCTTTTTAAGCTCGCTGCCCGGACCATGCGAGTGAGGATATGATTTATGTTCACTGTCTACATAATACATTACAGCAGGCTCGTTATGCTCCTTGCCGTCTTTGTCCGTCCATGCAAATGAGCCTTCTGGATCTATTTTTACAATTGAATCTTTTACTTCTTCTTCTGTGTATCCCCAGCGCTCGTACATTGATTTAAAATGATCTTTTTTAATTTTCATAATTGCCATGGTTATAATTCTCCTTGTAATTAAGTTCTTGTCCTATATATAATAGCTAATTAATAAGTTTTTTCCATTTTATCTACACTCAGCTATAAGAAGCGGGGGAGTTGGTAGAAGTTGTCTCCGCAGAGTTTCATTGAGCCCTATCTTCAAACCTCCTTATTTGATCATCGTCATCGTCTGCGTAAAGAAAGTTAATCGGCTTAGTATTACACCCAACAGTAAACGACATAATTCCCGTCTGCTCAAACGAAATCAGATCAAAATCGAACCACTCTTCATATTTTTCTATTCTCATAAATCTTTTCCACGCCTCTTCGTTACCAGAAACGCACTGCTGGCGATCGTTGGGTAGCTCGGGACACGTAAAACAGCCATCCAAACCTACACAGTCTCCAGCACTACTGTCCAAAGTAACAAGGATTTCTTCCACAGGATAATCGCAACTTTTGAGATTCTCGTCTATGATTGCCTGTTCCCAATCATCAACTAGGTAGGGTTCAAGTCCTTGTGATATCCGATTCCTCACATATTCTATGTCTTCCTGAGAGTAAGCCATCATCATTTCCTGACATGAGTTAAACTCACAATCGACTAATTCAGCTGCATAAACAGCCATGGTGTAAGTACAGGTAATTTGCCCATCGGAGTCGCATGGCGCTGGCGTTTTTGTTGTTGTTGTTGTTGTTGTTGTTGTTGTGGTTGTAGAGGTTGGTGCTTCTGTGGTAGTGGTTCCACAGTTGTCGCAATCGACTGAATCGCCAGTACATGGGTCTATGCTTTGATAAGTACTGTCAACATAGTAACCATCAGGGCAGGTTGGATAACAGGAATCCTGAAAAATTTGGTTTTCTTCTGGAGTACATGGAGTGCGGGTCGTTGTCGAGCTACAAGTAGGAGGCGAACATGTAGTCCAATATGGAGGTCCGGGTAGAGGCCAAAATGGATTAAAGGGTGGGGTGGGTGTTGCACCACCCGTAGTTGTTGCACCACCCGTAGTTGTTGCACC